>Ga0163217_1034077_pt1 | contig 16217 bp, 21 predicted proteins | sample SynspAceP_FD_185933 | JGI IMG/M metagenome (GOLD analysis project Ga0163217, IMG submission 185933) | Saline lake microbial communities from Ace Lake in Antarctica - Synechococcus sp. Ace-P (PacBio error correction) | ecosystem: Environmental > Aquatic > Non-marine Saline and Alkaline > Saline ... | reverse complement strand
AGTTGGCCAGAACCGTTGATGGTAGAAATCACGCCGACCTGATCGTCCCGGATGCGCCGAGCGCCAACGACATCTGCGACGATGGACGGACCAATCTGATTGTCACAAAGGGCGTTATAGTTGAACGGAAGATGTTTTCGGCGGATTTTCCGCATCGAGGCAGATTATTTGTCGAGAAATGCGTTGCGTCGGCGGGGTACACTTAGGTCTGTACCCAAAAGCGCGAAGGATTTCCAACGCCAAGTTTCCTCAAGAAAGTAATCCACCGCAGGATCGCCTGTTGGTTGGCGCAGCACGGGTGTAGAAAACGTTGTAGGAACTCTCTTCGCCCTCATACTGGACCGGATAGGACACCAGACCGTTCAGTTCCTCCACAACAGGGAGGATGGATTTGCGGCTCGACGAGGTCAGCAGCAAAACCACAACGTTCCACTTTCCTCGACCGTCAGCAGGATTTCGCATACGCTCGGGCGAAGTTTGGCCAGGTTCCGATGCTCCGTCGACCACGACCGGCACCATTGCTGGCAAGAGGCCGCCGCGCGTTTTGCTGTTCGATCAGATAATCGCATCACGTCGCGGGAGCGTGGTTCCGAACATCGCCATGTCACCAGACAGAGCATGCAGGATGCCGACGCGTATCTTCGGCATTGGCACCGTCGTGCAAAGTGCGGCAAAACGGGCACGTGAAAGAGTAGCTTTCTTACAATCGATATGTCCCTAACGATCATAGAGATTTTTGCAGATGTTTGAAATCCCTTTCAGATTTCATGTGTTTGCTGTCTGCATTCAAAAAATGGTGATCGTTGTGTGTTTATTGATCGGCCAATTCTGAGCCGTTTCATGCCGGCCACTTGGGATCTATCGCGCGATCAGCTTGATCGCTCGTACAGGTTCGATCCGCAAGGCATCGGAATCATGGCAATTTCACCCTCGGGCGCTGAACCGCTCGATCCAATTTTTCGAACAGGACTGGGTGTCCGAAATCTTCGAACGGATCGCGGGGGCGTGACGTTTATCAGTGCCGGGCGAACTGCCTTGCGCCCAATGCTTGAGCATCTGCCCAAATTGAACCAGCTTTTTGGCTTTGTGTCCGAACATGCGGGGCGGCACCCGCAGGCATTTTTGCGGCGTCCCGGTTTTCGGGCACGATGTACTGCCAGGACCCTGGTCCTTGCGCTGTAAAGCGTATCGCGCTGCGCTATTCAAAGGTTCGCGTGAGGCCATGCGGGCGGAAACCCGAAAGCCGCTTTTGGCATCATGCGGTCGATCTGGCGTGGTGACGCTGGCCACGGCACTGACGACGGGGCTGGAAGTGGCCGCTGTCGCATCCGGTTCGGCCAAACGGGCGCGTGTCGGGCGCGGCACCCCCAGGCGCATGGACGGCTTCGATCTGTCGGATCTGGCGATGCACACGCTGGTGCTCCGCCGCCGGCTCCGGGGTGCGGGCTTTTCGGTCGATTTAGCGCGCGGCGTATGGGGTTCATGCCGGGGAAAGGATCATTGGTGTTTCCCGATCCTCATGTGGATCTTCTCGATGGGCTTCTGCCGATCTTCAGACACGCTGGCCGCCCGTGCAGGCCAATGCGGTTGATTCTCGCACCGGTTGGATCTTGCCTGGGCTGCGGCTGGGCGATGGCAACTTGGACGTTGCTGCCCGATCGAGGGCACGTTACCACGGAACTGCCGCGGCATTTTCGTTCGCCGTTGCTTCACGCCACGATTTGGAGGCCACTTCCTGACGGTCCAACGCGCAACCGCGCCGTGACGTGTGGTAAGCGCCACGCGACCACCTCCGCATTGTTGATTGACCGGCCATTACTTGGCGCAAATATCAGCCGGAGTTTGGCTGGAGAGAGACGGCAAAATGGCGTCATTTGGACGGCTTCAACGGAATGTCTGTGGTTTCCCGCTTGAGGTGAATCGAAGGGCGAGCGGTTCGTCGTCGGCGCCACGAAGGCAGAGCTGGCGCGGATCGGCGCGGAAAGTATGAGCCCGGAGTGATGTGGCGATACTTGCGCGCAAGCACGCACGACCACTTTGGCAGATTTACGATTTGGCGCAAACAGATACGGCAAGGGAACCTGGGTGGTGCCCGAGAGTTGGCGGCCTTTGCCGATGTTCGCCGAACTGGTCGTCGAGGGGATCGCGAACGGACCTGTATGGCGAAGTGGTGGTAAATTCCGCATTGAAGATTGTCGTGGAGGATGTCATGATCCGCGCAAGGAAACTGGGCTCGATGAAGGCCAGTTGACGCGGCCATTCGCGCGGGCGCGGGCGGCACATCGTTTGAGTTTATCCAGGGTGGGCCAGGATCAGGTCTTCTTTGGCGACGCGGCCTGTTGCTTCGCCATTGGGCTTGAACAAATGGTGCCTCATTGGCTCGCTCCGCCAAGGGCAGTTGAGGAGGGTCAGAAAACAGTCAGTGGACTGTTTTCCGACGAGCGGCCTGGCGCTGGCGGTGCGAGATGTATCAGGAACTCGATCCGTTTTGAGGGCGGTCCCTCGCCATGGTGCTTGAACCCAATGGCGCACCTTTGGCTCGAATTGTTCCGGTCCAAAACGTGCAGACCGGATCAAACTTTCTGGTCTGGATTCAACCGGGATGGTGTTCGGGGCGGTTTGCTCGGACCGTGGCGCACACGCCCCTCACTTCACAAAGGCGACTGGAGGATGGCAAGTTCGTCTGGCCGCAGTTGCAGGGAACGGGGTGGATGCGGATGACCGCCCGATCAGCGCGAGGATATTACCAATCGCTATGATGCTTTCGTTGGCCATTTACGGCATGGACGCCAGCCGCAACAACCGTGGGTGAGCCACGAGAAACGGTGGCGGTGGGAATTTTTTTTTCCCCAAGGGGGGGGGAAAAACCCCGGGGGACATCTTTTTAAGAAAGCCATCGAACAGGGCACTGATCCTGCGCTGGCCAGCGCGGACTTCGCACGATTGAAGATTACCGGCGCTTCATCGACTTGGCTGTTTGCCCGGCGCCACAAGCAGGCGGGTGGCTGCCGTTCAGGCGGGAACGCGCCCATTTGAAGCCTCTGCGCAACGGCGACGACAGGACTTTACCGAGATCGTGGTGCCGGTCACGAGGACGGGCGGCTTTCCTTGGTCAAGAGCATCTTCTACAGCGCTCCGTCGCAGTTGTCGGCCAGCGTCGTCGAACAAGGTTCGCCACTTCGGCGAACGCGTTCACCCTCTTACGATGATCGCATCGAGGCGTTTCTCGGCGGCACCCTCCGTCGTCAAGCATCCCGGGCCCGCGGGTGCGGCGCCAATCTATGCGGGAGGGGGCGCATTCGCGTTTCATGCTCATTCAACTACCATCACGTTAATCCCACGCCCTGCCGGGCGCAAGCCGTTTCGCCGAAGGCGAACTGCGGGTTCGAGGGGCCCTGTGGAGTTCGATCTACCGCGACAGCTGTTCCCCGACAGAATACGCCGAAAGCGTGGAAGGTATTGCAGCGTGAATTTTGCCAAGACGGGATGGCCTGCGCCGAATGCGTGAATCTGCTGGTTCATCGCCGCCATTCTTTCGTATCGGGGAGCAGGCTGCGAAGTGGATTGGCCACATTTGCTGGCAGCAGACCTCGACGCGAGGCGCGTGCGGAGGCCCAAGGGCCCTAGCGTTTTAAGGCTTGGCGCAAAGGGCCACGGTCGCATGCAGACGGGGATGTGGCTGTCGCCCACCCCTCGCTGGACAAGCTTCGCATGCTCTCCTGGGGGCAAGCGCATGAGCGCCGCGAGATCGACACCCACATGGCTCCAGCATGCTGACCGCGCTGCGGCTGCCCAGCTTCCACAAACTCTGGGCCGAAGATTGCCACCGCGGCCGATAGCAAGGCTGGCCGCCGCCCGTTTCTCGCCGTTTCTGCGGGAATATGAACTGCCGAGCGGGACATTGCGGCCGCATCAGGCGTCATCTGAACGAGGCACAGCCCCGGCAGGCAAGACCACTGGCAACCTTCGACTTCAAGGCCCTGCCAACATTGCCACGTGCCCGCGTCGAGGCCTTTGGCGGGCAGGCGAATTGGCTGGACGTGAGGCGGCAACCTGATTGCCATCGGCAATTCCGGGCACCGGGCAAAACGCACATCCTGTGCGCCATCGGCCATGCGCTGATCGAGGCGGCCAAAACGCGTCTTCTACACCGGACCAAGCGATTCTTGGTGCAAAGAGCTCAAGCTGCCAGACGCGACCTCGTTCTCAGGCGTGGCATTCTGACCAAGCTCGAAACAAGTTCGACCTGATCATCCTCGACGACATCAACCTATGCCCACAAGGATCAGGCTGAAACCGGCGTCCTCTTCGAGCTGATTCCGGCTCGGCGCCGACGAATTAGGGGGGCACCGTAGCGCTTACTGAGTGTGCCATGGAAAGCCGGCCCAAATGACCGCATTTGGGTCCGCGTAACCCGGTCCGCCATCTTCTTGTAAACGCCGCCGCGATACGCCGCCTGGACGGGCGCAAAGTTTACCCAATCCGCGCAAGCGTATCCGTATCGACGCTATGCGCCTTGCTTGATTGCTCTTGGGTCGCGCGGCGGGTTGAGGAATCAGGAGAGTGATCGTGAGTGCGGCGAAGGGCGAGGCGCGTGGCGGCGCCAGGACGGGCAATGCTGCGGGTCTGTTATCCTTTCGGGTTGCGTGCGGCGACTTCGCGGGAACGAAAACGTAGATTTGCCAAGGCGGGGCGTTTATCGATGGCCCCATTGGCCCGCACGGTGTCCAGAAGCACCCGGGGTGGGCGTCCAGGACAGGCGCGAACGCCGCGGGTCTCCGAGCTTGTCAGACCCTCGATTCGCCGGGTTGCCTTGATCCTTGCCTAAAGGCTTTGAGGCGGGGAAAATTATGATTCTCTGCCAGTCTCTTAGCTGAAAGACCACCGCTGCTCTGCTTACTCTTACGACCTTGGCGGGATCTCGTCGATTTGCGGGCCAATGGAGAGGTCGCCCTTCACCGTCCCGAAACAAGCATCTGGCATGTTTCACAAAAGCGAGTGTCCAAGTTGGCCTTTAGCGCGAGGACCAGTCACAGCCCTGTGCATTGAATTGCTGCAACGTGCGGCAGTTGCAGTGACAAGGGTCTTTGGTCAACGACTTTGGCCTTTCACGCGATTTCAACCCAAGAACCTCCGAGGGACGGCTTACAATTCCCATTTCCTTGTCACGCGGCCCGCTGGCAAGCGTCAGGCGCTACCGGAGGCATAAGCCGACACCATTTTTCATTCCGCGTCCGACTCGCTCTCTCTTGTCGCGGGCTCCAGGCAACGCCCTTGCCATTGATGCGCGATCCACATCCCCTCACGCAGCAGCGCGGCTACCTTCTGCGAGCCCTTCGCCGAAGGGCAGCGTCAAAGCCGCCCTTGGATCGCATCATCCGAGAATACCTCCGAAAGGTTATCATGTGACGGAATGGCGTGCTTGAGCTTCAGCGGAGTCCCTGAAAAAGCTTTACTTTTTGTCGCGCCCGAAGGCGCCATCTCCGCGCAGCACATAGGTTGGCGGCATAGGCATAAGTACGCCCTACGATATGTGCCGAGTTCTGCAATCGAATCCGCGCGGCGGGCAGGTAGGCGGTCCACTTCGACCTCGATCTTGACCTTGCGGGCCGCCAAGCCCCGCGACGATCAGACCGGTATGCGGGGGCGATTGAATCGCCGAAAAAAATCGGCGTTCGTGCATGTGCACGCCTTCCCCAGGCCGTCGCGGCCGGTCATGTAGACCATGGATCTTGACCACGTGTTCCGGCCCCCCGGCGCCCACACCCGGACAGATCGTGCCCCGACTGTTGCGCATAGTCTGCACCGCCTGCGCGCCCGGATCGTCGCCGCCGACCCAGTTGCCCTGTCATCCGCGGACCTGCCCGCGAGATGGATGAAGCCCCCTGCGGACCGAGGGGCGTGGTGGTAGTTGGCCCACCGGAGAAGACCCCCGGTGGACTGTGCCAGCGTTGATGCCGGTTGTCGGACAGTTGTCAGGACCTCCACCCCCCGGGGGGTTATTTTTACTGCGCGGTGACGTGCCGCCTTCTCGAGACGCCACGTGACGGTCAGCGATTTCGCGCCGGGCTGGTTCGCCCGACCCAAGCCATTCCACCTTTTCGTCCACCGGCGACCATTGCTGGCCCCAGTTGGATCAGGCGTCATTTGCGTTCGTTGCGCCCCCCCGCCAGATTGCCCCAGCTCGACTGTGTGGGTTTCATGCGCAGCTCCGCACCATCGCAGTCCAAGCGTGATCGTCACGGGCTTGGCCACGCCTTCTGCACTGCCACATCGACAGGTTCGCGGCAAGTAAGCCGCACGTGATTCGGACCACTGATGCCTGTGACCTTGTGCAGATCGCCGCCAAGGGCTCTATCGTCACGCTGTCGGACCACACCGCGGGGTGCGGCGCGGGGCGTGGCGGGCAGGTTGAACACACGATTGATTGTTGGCAGACTTTCTTCCAGCAGGCTTGCCGGGCGGGATTGCGACTAGGACCACTATGTAAACCACTGCCGCCGGACTTCGACCGGCGCAAGCCTGCGGCATGGTCGAACGCCTTCCCAGTCGCGGGGAACCCCTTAGTCGTCCGACGTTTTCAAGCACCCAGTTGAACACGGGTCCGGGTGGTTTCCGTATCGCGCGGGCGCAGGTTTGTAGTAGCCGACCTTGGGCCACTGCCCGCGGTTGCGTTCCATATACCCACAATTCGGGTCGAGAAGAAGCAGATGATCCCCTTTTCCTCGTAGACCAACCTGAGGCTACCATGCCGCGCCTTCGACTTGTCGGCGTGGAATCCTCGTAGGTTGGAGATCGTGGATACCCGGTCAGCCGCTGGCCACCGCGCCGAGGTGCCTATACAGCGCCAGATCGCGCGGGCTTCATGTCGACGTCCATCTTCATCATCGACGCGCAGGATGATGCCGCCATGGGTGTGATAGGCCGCACATGCCGCGATGATTGGGGATGGTTCAGGATCACCTGCCCCCATGCCGCCGTCGGGTTCGCTGAAACGGAAAGGCGCCCGGCACCGTATTTACGCGCGGCGACAGTTGATCGGAAAGTTCCGGTTTCATTGTTGCCCACATCACCGCATACATAGACGAGAGCTCGTCTGGCTAAATCATCTCGGCACATTGCCAAACGCCGTTCGAAATTCTTTCGGATCTAATTCTCTTCGGATAAAAAAGGGAACGAAGTAATTCGCCCCCCTCCTCGCCGCGTGTTTCGCGCTGGATTCCAGGATGCGACGGGTCTTGCGCATCACGTTGTCTATTTTTTCATTATCGCACACTTTTGGTGTCGGGCACCGACTACGAACATCTGTGGTGTGCTTCGCGTCATTCGGATTTCTACTCTCCTGCGGGGGTGATAAGCCCCAGTATGCGGATCCGGTCCTGCCAGGCTCAGTGAAACAGGGCCGTTGCCGCACCACGGGTGTGGATAGGGCGCACGGTCAGGGCAATATATACAGGCCCGTCGTGTGTGTGTGGATGCGCGGGATGATGGTAGAAGGATATGTGCCTGATCGACAAGGCGCGCTGGACCTCTTTCATTCTTTGTCTCCGCTCTCTCTCCGCTTGCAGAGATACCAGCAGGCGTAAGAGCGCCTTGTGGCGCTTGTAGGTCGCATGCTTTCCTCGGCTATGGACTTCTTGCGCCGTCGATGTAAAGCCGGGCTTTTTCCAGCGCCCGGGGCCGGTGGCGGGGTTCGGTGATTGTCACGAACAGACGTCAGCGGTGCCCCGGAAGCGTTTTCGCGATCGAGGTACCGGTTGCAAAGTTTGGGGATAGGCTTTCGCAAGGCTTTGCAGGTGTTTGAGTCATTCGCGTCGTAGGGTATGGTAGGTGATCGAAGGGCGATTTATCGACGGTCATTGTGCTGTTCCTATTCGGGGGCGTTTCAGGGGCCTTAGCTGCGGCCGAAATGTTCCATGATGGCGGGGCGTTATTGATGCCCTTGATGTATTTGTCGACGTGGATGTTCTCGTCGGGGCGCATGCAGGTGCAAGCCGGGGTTGGCAACCGGTCAGCACGCGGGAATCCAGACGTGTTTCAGGATCCGCACCTCGCGCTTGGCCGTTGACGATGGCGGTTCGCCGTACTTTCGTGCGCGGCGGCGATGATGGCCTGCTGAGTGTCTTCGCGCGCGCTGATCTCTGTAGGGGTCTTCGGTGCGCGGCTGCCCTTCACCTCGATTGTTGTCGAAGCCGTGTGCTTTTTCAGGTGGTCGCGCAGTTTCCACGATGGCCTTGGCGGGCGAGATGTTGGGGATCAGGCGGAATCCATCCGCACGCGGGCCTCGGCAAGGGGACGATGGTTTGTAGGTGCCCTTGCCGGTAATAGCCGCGTGATGCCCTGAATATCGCCGTCGGCTCGGTAGCTGCGCGCCCTCAGCGCCTCGACCCCTCCGCGGCAAGGGCGGAAGGGCGTCGGACGCCCAGTTCTGGCTTGAGGCATGTCGAATCTAAATCCGTGCGCCTTGTGGGCCAGATAGCCATATCCTCGTCGTGGGTTCATAGATTCCTTCGGCCCAGTCGGGGATCAGGATGCGTTTTGTTGCGATCATGATTCGTGGCCAGCGCTGCACCCAGATCCCAGGACGGATCGGCACAAAGGGCGCGTTCAGCCGAATGAACACTCGGTTGCGCGGGCCGCGGCGCGATCAAAACTCCACGAACGCACAGATTTTCATTACCAAGCGGAGACGTTCCGGCACTCGACCCGATTTCGAGCGAGCCATCCCAGGACCAATGCATACCCGTCGGCGCAAGCATCGGCGCATTCTTTTTCGCCAGGGGCCGAGCGTTGGGTGGATCCGATCTCTTCCCCCCTCGATTCTCAGTTTCAGCCCGACGCGGCACCTCGCCCGCACGGCCAGGAAAGCCTTTGCGGCCTTGTGAAGCGAGCACGCCGATTTATTGTCGGTTGGCGCCGCGCCCGTAAAGGGACGCGTCGACCACGCGCCGACCACGGGCCGCCGTGCGTCCAGCCTCGATCGGCCTGGGCGGCTGCACTCATAAATGGCGAATAGCACAGGAAGCGTCTTCGGGGATTTCGATTTTTACCTCGCCATAGACGACGGCGGGCCTTCCTCCACTCGTGAAAACTTGCGGGCAATCCGTCGCGGTGGCAATCATAATCACGGAATCAGCGCGGCGCATATCCCGCAGCCGATTGCTCCTGCGCCGAAACCGTGGGTTGCTGCACAAAGAGTTTTGCAGATCGCGCAACCATATTCGTCGGCTGGGCGTCGATATTCTCAATCGATAAATATCTTTCAATCTGGCGGCCTCCGGTTCGGACATTCCAGGCGTTAGCGCTGCCGGACAGTCTGGCGCTGCGCGTTGGTGGCCATAGCGGCACAAAGGCAGCGCCGCCCGCAAGCCTTGCGGTGGTCGATCCACTGCGCCTTGAGTTTCGGGGGATTAATGGCGTTCGACATCGGAGTATGCATCGCCCTTGCCCGCGTGATCGGTGCAGGAAAACGATTGCCATGCGCCCACCCTCCATCGCGAGGCATTTGGAAAAAACCCCTCGGAGCGCGTGTTTAAGCGGCGCATAGACGGTTTCGTCCACGAAGCCCTTGATGCCCGATTGCGACGAACGAAGATCAGCGCGCGCCGCCGCGTGCCTTCATGTCTGCCAGACCGCTTGCGACAGCTTGGAACGCAGCCTGCAATACCGACGTTCTCGTGGCGGTTAAAGGTTGCAAGGCTGGACGGTTTTTCCAGCGGTTCGATGGGCGCAGCAGGGCGGCGTTGTGGAATCAGCGTGTCAACCCGGCCCGGAATGCGGCGATTGGCGCGCCGCGGTCGCGTCCGCGCAGGCCAGATCGACGGTTAGGCATTGCGCCACACCGCCGTATCCGCATTTTCACCTGCGCCAGCGCATCAAGCGTTTCACGTCCATCAGGATCAAGCTCGCGGCCGTGCCCTGCAAAAGAACGCGCGCGAGGCGGCCCCAACCCCTGACCCGGCAGTAATCACGGACCGTCTGACCGGGACAGTGCAGGCATCACACCGCCCCGACATGTCGAGGTCTTGCCATCTGCGGGCTGGCAGTCGAGGCGATGACCGCATCCAAGCACCATCTTGGTTGCGCAATCCGTTTCGACAAAGGTGGCCCCGCGTTCAACGCGCCGTTCCCCTGCGATCGCGTCCCGTCACTTCCTGAGGGCTTGCCAGAACCGAGACGCTTCCAGACGCCCTTGTTCAACCCGTCGAGCCTTGAATGCCGGCACGTCGGACGGAAATCATCCGCGCGAACGACTGCCCCCGCCTTGGCGAAAAACAGCTTTTCATTCCGAATTGCTGAGCGTGATTCGTGCCTTTGAGACCCGAAAACCTGCGTTACTCGTTGCCCATATTGGCGCGGGACGGCCACGCCCGGACATGAACCACCTGCGCCCAGCGCGCCAGACTTTGCATTTTCCATCGTTGAAATTACGACAAATCTCGGCGGTCGCTGCTCCAGCCTCGCGGTGGTCTTGTTTCCACCGGTCGGGGATTCACGGTTCAGCGCCTGGCCCACCACGGCTTTGCAGGTTCGCCAAGCACCAGCGCAGCATGTCGACTGATGCGACCCGTTCGCCGCCCAGGACGGCCCGCCGCCCTTGGACGATCAGACCACCCAGTCACCCTTGGGGCCGGCGTGGACGGGTTGCCCAGGACGCGCCCGATGTTGCTGATGTTGACGTGGCGGATCTCGCCCAATTCGCCGCCATGGATCAGCTCGGCAATGCGCGCACGCGTCGGGTAAAGCGCAATTCGTGGCTCGATCAGTGCAGGCGGTTTGCCCCGCGCGCCGCATCCAGGCATCGCGCGCGCCTCGGTGCTCGCGTTTTCATTGCGGTGGGCTTTTCGCACAGGGCACATTGAGCGCCGCGCGCAAAAGCGCCGCCAGCACCAATCGGCTCGTGCATCACCGTCGGCGTGGCGATGCCACACAAGGTCCAGCGCATGCCTGCCAGCCATCCCCTCCCCCAATCTTCGTAAACATGGGCAATGCCATGCGGCGCGGCGGCGGGGCCCTTTCGCGCTCTCGATCCGGCCCGAGGCGATGCGGCCACAACCTTTGCGCCGCGTCGATATGTGCAAAGCAGGCAGATAGGGCGTCGCGGGCAAAAGCTGGCCCCGATGATCGCCGACATTCAGCATTGGTTCTCTCCTCTTTCACGGCAACGCGAACCCCGGCACCACGCCGGGGTTAATGTGCCGCGCGCAGTCAGCAGGCGCGCGGGTTCGTGGCATCGGCGCAGGGGCCGACGAAAAGGCGTGTTTGTCCAGTGCGCTGACCTGGCGAAGGCCGAGGTCCGACCCGACGTGCTCGAAGCTGGCATAGTCTTTAATTGTCCATCCTGACGCACCTTTTCGCGTGAGGCCCACGCCGACTGTCTTTGGGCGCATGCCCGGTTTTCCAGGATTGCGGGGCTGTCGTGTCACGCTCCGACAGCGAGGACGCCCTGACCTCCGCGATCTCGACCGAGGTTTGACGCTCGGAGCCGAGGATGCAGGCTTTGCCAGATGAAACAGGCGATTGCAGATGGTCGCGCCCGGTTGCAATTCGGGCGGGGCCCCGCGGCAGGTGGCCGACGAACATCCGCCAACAGCGCTGCGGCCTCGGTGATCCAGGCTCGTTGCGGCGCAAGGACCTCGGTTCAGGTCTTTCTGCATTCCGTTTGCCCCAGCGCTAGATCGCTGAACATCCGCGCGCTGCACGGTGACGGCCGTCAGCTGCATCGGTTACGCCCAGTTGAGCTTCATCTGCTGCGTGGCCCGCCTGCCAGGTGCCCTTGATAATTGACGGTCATAGCCGTCTCGAACGCGATCAGGGCCGACACGTTGGTGTCGCCGCGATACAATTCGTCCAGTCTGGGTTGGAAGGTATGGGCCTGAAAGACGCACCCAGTTCGGTGTCTAGATAAATAACGCATCAGATCGAAATGGCTGGATCGACTGTCCACAGCTATCGGGGTTGATCACATGTCAGCGGATACTTGTTTCAGGCCAGTCCTGGTTGCCGTCGCGCCAGCGTTCATAGGTAAGCGCCCAAAGCGAGGGGTGCCGATGGCACCGCGCGCGCAGTCGCGCATGGGCCTTGCGTGACGGCAAGATAGCGGAAAATCAGCCGCAACCATCAAGAATGGATACTCGCTCCCTCGGCCATCTCGACTCGATTGACGGTGGCGCGGAATATGGTGGCGGACATCGTTCGGCAAGGGTTTTCGAGCGAGGATCGCCGACAGCGGCGCCTTGTGCTAGAGACTGATCTGCCCTCGAGCTTGCCGGGCGGCGCGGCGATGCTGCACAGGTGCAAGGCACCTCTCCTATGCATCTTTCGTGCTCATATCGGTGGCAGCTGTGGCTTATGATATCGTCGATTTATGCGCGTTTCACCTGGCGTTGGTGGCAGCCGTGTGGTCAATGCGCCTCTGCCCCCCTGGCGCGCCGGCGGCCGGATCGGTGGGTCACAGGCCGCAACGATCTCGACATTCGGCATTATCCGCGGATAAACCCGCTGCCAGGTGCGCGAGCGCGCGCCAAGGACCCACAAGGATGACGCGGCAGCGGGTCATTGCGGGCACCCGTTCGGCAAGCATCTGGTCGAAGCGCATACGGCATCGCGGTCCATTCACTCGCGCGGGCGTTTGTTGGTGGTCGCTGGCCATCGTGGGCGGATCTTTGCACATGCGGCGGGGGGCGAGGCGGATCGTCGTGCCCCGACCGGCCGGCAATGCGCACGTGCAGATTCATTGATCGTTTGGGTGGACGGCGGGGCCGGTACCCGGCATGAGAACGCGCGGCCGTTGGTCGGGGAATCCGAATCATCCCGCGATCCCGGGTGCAAGATCTGGCAGCCATGCCCATTTCGCGCCGGCCTCGGGCGTCTCGACCGTGATGGACGCCGGGTGGCCCGCGCCTGCGCGAATCATGCGAGGACACAAGGCACAGGTTCTGGCGCGTTTCGCGTACCGCTTCATGCGGACCAAAAATGTTGCCGAGCCGGCAGGCTGAGCGTGGCGGAACCGGGTTCGGACGCAGCAGCGGTCGACACCTCAGCCGGCCCGCTTTGGCCGCGCATTTTCGCCAAGACCCTGTGGGCTGCGTGGCTTCGGTGAAACAGCCCTGCGGCGCGGGGCCGTCATCTGTTCGAAACACGCCCATCGAGCTAAGAACACGAACCCGCGCGGCCCCCATGGCGCGGGTGATCCAGTGTGCGGTCAGCATGTCGGGTGTGTTCACGTCGTGATGTTTGGTCGGCAGATGTGATACCAAGGCGCTCTGGCGACGCGGTGATGCCGCGCCATGGATTACAAACTCAGCCCGCCCCACCTGCGTCAGAACGGCCGGGCAGATACCCTCGAATCATCTTTCGCCCGCCAGAACCGAGGCGCAGGTAGGCGGTTGTCAAACGCCGGTAAACCAGATCACGTCCATCCCGCCCGGGCAAAGTGCCAGCGATATCTGCGAGAGACGAAAACCGCCCGCGGCCGCTTGACAAGGACCGTGCCGCGGCGTCACCCATTTGCCGCCGGCGATGCGAACGGCTCGGCAATGGCATCCGCATGGTGTGGCCGGTCGTTGTGAAGGGCGCGCGGTACGCGAAGCAAAGCCGTCATCGCGTTCTGTGCCGCAACTGCGGCTTGATCGCACGGATCAGCGCGGCTTTCAAAAATTTGCGCACCGCACTGACCTGTTCATGAAGGCACATGTCCGGCCCACTTCCCGTCGATCAGCGCGCGAGGATGCCGCGCGGGTTTTCACGTTTCGAACTCGCCGCTGATGCAGCCCACGCCGCCTGCCGCCACGTTGTCGGTATGCGCGATTCCGGACGGGAATAGGTGTCGATCTGCGGAAAAGGCCTTGATCACGCGCGTAATTGTTCCCAGTTCCCCGAAAACTTAGTCCTTTGAGCCCGGCGATCACGCCCGGATAGGCCGCAAAGCAGACGCTCGATCAGCGGCAGGGTGATCGCCACGCCCGAATCTTGCGGAATATGGGTAAAGATAGACGGGCGGGATCCCATGCACCGCCTCGATCCACCTGCGCGTAGGCGATCGAACCCACGCCGTGTCACTGACGCCCTTGTTAAAAGAACGGTGGCAGGCCATCAGCACGCTCGCGGCAGCCAAGCGCCGTTCGCATGCGCCGAGATAGCCGCGATGGTCGTCGGCGCGTTTGCAGCAACGGTGGCCGGGGATTAGTTTGCGCCGGCGCGATCCCCGCATTCAACCAACGCCTCCAGCGCGGTCATCCGTTCCGCGACACTGAGAGAATTTGGGCCTCGGACGTGGCTGCAAACGGGGCGAGGCCATGTGCCCCTGCCGCCAGCAGCGCCTGCAATGGGGCACAAACCCGCAGCGTATCCAACGGACAGTGGCAGCAAAAGGGCGTTGGATTGCGGGAATACGAACAGTTCGATCTTGCGGTTGGTTCATAGGGGGCAGGTGTTTCCGGTTCAGGTTGGTCAAGCAGGGTTCAGCGGAGCGATGGCACGGGGAATCGTCGTCTGCAGCCGCCCGCCGCGCACATCAGCACGCTGAAATGCCGGCCGGTTCCAGCAGTCGCGCCCAGGATGCCACACGCCGGGGTTTTGTAGATTTTGACGCCCATCGTGCCGGCGTACACAAATTTCGCGCGCGAGGCCGTTTTGAGGCGTGCCTGCGGGCGGCGTCGGACGGGAGATGGACCATCACGACAAATAGCGCGACACGCTCGAGCCGGAAGAAGCATTGTGCGGCATAGGGGTGGCGTCGACCTGCGACACGCAGCGCAAGCGGGCTTTCGGGGCACGTTGTTGCATGGCAGCCAGGGGCGTGGTGTCGGGGCGCGATGCAGGCTGTCGCGAATAAAGCTGCGGCTTCCTCGCCGGGTCTCGCGTCACCATAATCGCCCACTACTCCAGAGACAAAAGATACCATGCCATCAGGAGGGGGCGACAAATCTGCCGATGGCCTCAGTGTGTGGACTCGCGTGCCTCTGGGGGTGGTGCCGCGGTGCGTTTCGCGCGTCACGCGCAGATTCCGCGATTTTGTAGCGCGGGCGCGGGCAGACCCCCAGATATCGCTGCACCTGCGATATGGTCCGAAAGCGGATAAGCCCCGCCAGCCGCCCGGATGGCCCGATCACGCGGGCATGCAAACCCGGACAGAATCATGCGCGGCATCACGGCCGCTTCGTCCAAAAGGATATCGAACTGTCGATCAGAACTGGGGGCGTAAATCTGCCCGGGGAAAACACGTCTCCCGACAGGAATTTCGCATCAGTTTCGTGACCATTAGAATAGGGCACGACGGAGATGCGGGGCTCCGTCAAATTCCGCTTCCGTATGGGAATATCGTCGTTGTAGGCGTTCACTGTCATAATCATAGCCGCCGTTGCGCAACCACGGAGCCCCCGGGTCGCCATGACGCAGAATAACGCAATTACAGCACGTAGGTGCCGGCCTATGGTGCGGCTGATGGCTGTCTAAGAACGCGCGATATGCTCGGCCTACGGTCACGGTGGTCGAGGTTGTAGTGCGTCGATCCAGCGCCAGCCGTGGGCGCAATGTTCCCAATCGGTCACGCAGGCGATTGGCCAGCGCGATATTCAGGGGTGGCGTTCAAGCGCCTTGCGCACTTGGCAAAAAGATAGTCAGCGGCAGGCCGCGCGAATTGAAAGGAGCCGGATTGCAGGCGCCAGAACCTACCGGCTGCCATATTCATACATCGATTCCGCCGCCAGATCGCGAGCTGCCTGGGGAACGCGGGATGCGCGCACCCTGGGACAGGGCGGATTCAGAGCGCCCGTCGCCGTCCCCCGATCGAATTATTCGGAGCCCTCTTCGACGGTTCAGACGAAATGACGGCCAGGTTCTGCGCCATTCGGGCCAGCGGATAGCGGGGCGGGTTCGCCCCGATCCAGCAAGATCGCCGCGGGCAGAGTTCATGATGCCCACCCTTGGATACCCCATGCACTTAGTCACCGCGGCCTCCTCCACCTTGTTGAAAAAGCAGCACCCAGTCGCCACGGTTTTACCATTGGGGCAAACGCGCGAAGGCCGAAAAAAAACATGCCGTCTTGCGGGGGCGTAAAATGGCCCCAACCTCGTTCGGCCGAAAATGTTCAATGATACGAGCGAATTCTTTGGCGGTCCTTGGGCAATCATGGTCAGGAAATCGACGCCCTCTTCGGCAAGAAAATCCCCTCGATGCAGGGGCGAGCAAGCGCCTCCTGGCTGCCTTTTGGTGG
>Ga0163217_1076825_pt1 | contig 16220 bp, 13 predicted proteins | sample SynspAceP_FD_185933 | JGI IMG/M metagenome (GOLD analysis project Ga0163217, IMG submission 185933) | Saline lake microbial communities from Ace Lake in Antarctica - Synechococcus sp. Ace-P (PacBio error correction) | ecosystem: Environmental > Aquatic > Non-marine Saline and Alkaline > Saline ... | reverse complement strand
TCAACCAATATGAATTTCACGTTCCATTTTCCGCAATATAGAAAACAAATACAGGTTTGAAAGTTCCGATTTTTATCTTCTGTATTTGTTGAGTTTTAGATTTTTGCAGAAAATTCAGGTATTTGATTTGTGCGTATTTCATTATAAAACGGGGGTCATAGGCTAATAAAATAGGCCTGAATATAATTTGAAAAGTTTTACCTGCTAAATCTCTGTCTCCTAGCAATAATGAGGTGACATGTCTAAGTTTAACTCAATCTGATCTCCGTATTTTTTCCAAGTGCGTGAAAGGATCAAGGTATGTTCCTTCGGTTATTGATTCCACAGGTTCTTCCATTTACTTTTACCAATGGTGTTCAATGGACCATGATGGGAATTTCTAAGGGTGCAACTGAAAAAAAAGACCTCTGGTCTATCCATTTTTTAAATCAATGAGTTAATTTTTCCGGATGAATGATAATTTGTTTGTTTGGGACTTAATTTTTAAAATTTGTTTTGGAGTTTGTATTTCAAAATTGGCTTTGTCCAGTAAAAAGTTTACAACTACACCCCTTTGATTAAGAAATTGCCCACCTAGAAAGTAAAGATTAATCCCCTTAGGTCCATTCACTGAACAACAATTAAGTTCTGGGCTACCAGGTTTTTGCGCTGAAAAAAAAACTGAATGTACGGATGATTTTCTTAACTCCATCATAGGGGTGTTATAGTCACCATCTTTCACTGGGTGTTGAGCTCCAACAACCGTTGAATGTTGATAGCTCTTTAATTCATCGGCAAACTGTAGGAATTCCCTGTAAGCTTTATCATTTCAAGTACTTATATCAATCAAAGCAAACTGATACAACATGTCTCTATACTCCTGGAGGTATGGATTCCTATTGCTGCTTCACCTGTTGTAAACCACTGTATTATGAAATCGCTCCTTTTGTATTCCCTTCCAAAGTTTTAACAAAAGCTCTCGGTATTATGCCTCCCCAGTAATTAAGTACATTTTTATGGAATTCCCAGAAAGTCATGAAGACTTCCCAACCGTTAGCTGGGTGACAAAAACTCATGCATTCTTCACATGCTTAAAGTTCCTGATAATATCTGAGATTTACCCTAGTAAGTCCCATGTCATTTTCAACCAATGAGCATATCAAGATAGGATTGGGTCACTGTTTTAATATAAAGTTGAGCAAAAGCATCTATTATGGCATAATTAAACTAAGCCAAATAGACCATCGTTAATCCAGTGGATATCATTGTTTAAAATTATCAATAATCATATTTCAGCAGCTTTTCGCGCAAGCTTTCAAATGCTATTTCAGAGTTAATTTCTTCAGGCATAACATTTAATAAAGCTCTTATTGTCAATAGTGACCCCAAAAATCCCATGTATTTCGGACCTGTTAATCGGTATTCTTTATCAAAAGGACCCAAATAACTATTTTTCACCCTGACTCTCTAGTGTTAGCCACAACTTCATTCAATGAGTTCTTTTTTGCTTGGATCATTTTTTAAAATTTGATAGCTAGAGATTGATGCACAAGGTATACCTACAAATTCCGCCAGACCAACGCGGTTTAATTTGACTGTTGGGTTAAGTGAATTTGGAAGGGGATACTTCTATCGCGATCAAAAAAACATTTCTACCATTGCTGGATTGGCATAATATCTTCTAAACTTCAGTTTTTCCAAATTGCTTGAAACGCTCCACCAAGTACCCCTCCAATATTAATGGATCCTATATCTTTGAACTTAATTCATTATTTACCTTAATAAAATCCTGCTTCCTTTTTTCTTTTTTGCTATATTATCTCATAATTTTTTTGAAGATTATCTCATTACAAACCTAGAAATGATAAGATGAAAACAACGAAGAGGTAGCAAGGCTTTTTCATTAATCTTAATTTCTTCCCATTAATTACTAGTCTCTAAAAAATATATAATGAGTGTTTTAAACTCTTTTAAAGGTTATTTACAATGAAAAACTATGTAGTTAAATCTTTATCAATGTTTATTGATCTCTTGGTCATCCTGTTTAAATGATAAAGCTCTTCAAAAGATTTATCATATAAAAAAACCATTTACCATCAGGCTGGGACACTTACCCAAGAAAAATAACCATATTCCCCTCAAATCATGACGGGTATTTTTATCAATTCCCTTTTCCGTTAGTAAAATTTCTCAAGTTATAAACAGAAGACAAGCAATTTAAGGTTGGACTTATTCTTCTTGAAAGAAAGAATTGATTATCACTATAAATTCTTCAATCTTATATTCTATATTTCAACCTTCATAGGGGCCAACATGTACTTGAACACTAAAAACCCTGAGGATGTCCTGTTAACCGGTGTCTTCGTCGATTACCTCATCTCATTAAAAACACCATTATATTAGTGCTGTAAAACCTGTTCCTTTTATAATAAGATGGCTTCGTTTCCCAATCCTTCACTCTTTAATAATTTTGTTTTTTTAATTCATCCAAGTCTCCAAGTGATTCCAAAAATCTCCCTACTCTGCAGGCATTTCTTTGCTACATTGGCTCTTTAAAGATTCCTGGAGGTATCAGGGCTCTCTTGTGAAGTTACTCTTTGCTTTTCACCGCGATACGCTAAAGTAGGTTACGCTTTTTCTCTTCCATATTTTCTGCCCGGTATACCTTAGGTTTCCCATCTATATCGGCTTGATAACCGCGTAACGCAAAAGGAATGGTAATCTACTTTTTCACTACGATAATTTATACCCACTGTTGCCGGCTTCCGCGATACGGAATTCGAGTTTAAATTCAAAATCTGCGGGTTGTCCGCCTTGCCAAATAATAAAGTATTATTCTTCAATAGGTTGTTAGGGGTTACCTCTCCTACAAGATGACCGGTTTCTACCCTCCAATATTTTGGATCTCCTTGCAGTTATCAAGTGTCTTTCCATCGAATATCTTTACAAAGCCATTTCTTGCTCCGTTTGGGTCGTTCTACTTTCTTTTATTGATTATTTTCTTTTTTGTATCCTTACAAGGATTGTAGACTAATAAATAGCTGTTTCAGTGCTTAATATAAGGGGGCTTTAAAAGTTCTTTTTAAATTCATTGTTTATTGTTTAATAGGTTCATGTAATAATGTATAGGGCCATCTTTTTCCAGCCACTATAATTATCTTTGTTACCATTTTTTTTTCCAAATCGGTAAAACACTGTAAAAAAGACTCCGGTTCCCTTTCCCTGACCATATGGTCCATAATCAATAACTTGTTTACTGAAAATTCTCCCCGTTCCACTTGAAATAATAAAGTCCAAGATTATGTTACCGCCTTGGGTCTTTCCCATTATGGGCACGATAACGCTTCCCTGTTTACAAGTTCATTTTCACCGGTCCTGATCAATATCGGTCCATTCCATACTTATGGTATGGAATTATAGGGGATTAATGGCGTGTTTTATCCATTGGGATTTCTGTTTCTTCGTAGAAGTTTTTTGTTCGTACCCAAAAATAAGCCGTAATCATGGCCTTGACCAACAATAAGATCTGAAAGTCCATTCCTATTAACGTCGGGTTACAATTATTGTACAGCTTGCGTACCCAATTCAAAATCCTGATGAAATTTCCATTTCGCCATAGGGGTCATTAGGGGTTTTGGAAAGCCAACCCTTTGGTACAATAATATCGTCCAGTCGTCACCTTCTATATTCAAAAATAAATTAAAGTACCGCAAAGCCCAACCCATTGTCCTTGTGGGCCTGAAAAGGTGTGCTTACTGAAGCTTTCCTGCCTCCTTTTTTGTTGTTATCCACTTGCAATCTATAAATCACAAAGAATCATTGGGAGTATTGGGGATTATTTCGATAATTCCATCTCTATCGATATCAACATGAAACGGGGTAGTTTCGATGTTACCGGCTTTCAGCTATCAAAGGTTCCTTCCATTCACCGCAATCACCAGGATTTGCTTCCATACAATTGTTGTCCAAACCAGCCGCCCGTAATTATAATCCATATGTCCATCCCCGTTAACGTCTAAGGGAATGGTGGAAAAAAATCATCAAAATTATTCGCCGTATCGTTTTGCCGAACCCATATTGTGACGTATTTGGAAGGTCAGGTCCCTTGTACCCAATATGCCCGGAGACTAGGTCGAGGAAGTTGGTCATTGTCACATCGAACACACCTACGTTCGTAACTTCAGAACAAATCTGTTGTTTAGTAAACCTTAAGTGCTTGGATTGCGCAAATATGAAAAGAACCTCAGTAAAAAGACGGACGTTTTATGTAAAAAGGCTCACCGTTAAAGTTTACAATCCTAAAACTTAGACGGTACAAGTTTCTTTTTTGAACCTGAATAGACCGGTTAATGCAATTAAATTAGCCATTGTTAGTTATTTGTGCCTCATTTCCGAATATATCGGATTTTCTGGATCCCCCACAGGAAATCAAAAAGGCCAAAAGATCCTTGACTTCTCTTCATTAAGGTCTATTTATGGTATCCCGGAGGCATTTCATGAAAAACATAGAGGAAAGCTTAGTATCACCAGTGATCTTTTGGTATTTCACGAGTTAGTTGGGTGAATAGGGGTTTTGCGAAATCGATTAAAATTCTGCTTCGTTTTCGTCATCAATCTTCCAACAATTCGATTTTCCATCCTTTAAGGTATTACACTGTTGGTTTAAATTGATTCCGGAAATTACATCGTTTGGATCTATAATGGCTTTAGTATATCTTGGGGTGGAAAATCGAGTGCCCCAATTGTGTTCAGGTCTGGGCCAATGTTTTCTCCTGTCAACCTTTCATGGAATGACAAGTTGACACAAGTTTGCAGATGCCAAACATGCTTTTGCCGATACTCGAATCCCTGCCTTCAAGCCATCGGCCAATAAAGTTTCTATTTCCTTTCTTTCAATTGTGCCTAGGACCTTTAGGTTGCACAGTAGAAATGGCCAAATCGTTGCCAGAACTGGATAACAGATCGGCAACCCGGACATTTTATCGTAAAAAATCAAAATTGATTTTTGGGTACATGTGTCAAATTGATTTTTTTTCTAGCCTTGTGTCTATGAAACGATATAGCTTCTTTCCCGCTTTAAAGGAAAAGGCCTTGTTGAACCATTTAAAATATTTTTTTCGCGAAGTTTCAGGAGTCCCCCCTGTCAACATTTCCGGCCAGAACCATTCCGTAAATAGGTGTGCTGAGCAGGGAGGCATATTTTCAGGGTAATGGGCAATATCCATTCCATATTGTGGATTTCTTAAAATCAGTCTGAAGGCGTCTGTAGCAGTTTTTGCATTACATCTACATTCTCGCCGGTATTTGGATTCCAAAGTGCCAATGTTTTAGTAGCCACTGTGGGGTCGTCCAAATATGCAAGTGTTTTATAAGCATTTGGTTCAATACATCTGTCGTTGCCGGATAATGTGGCGATAAGATAATCGTATGACCTTTTTCTTTATGGATGGTTCTGGGACCCCAAAAACGGGACATCGTCAGTTGTCAAAAGCCCTTAGATGGCGACTTATTTGGGGGGCTTCGAGAAATCTATGCTGACAGTCATTTTGAGCATTTGGGTTTGCTTGTGATTTATTTCCCTGGTCTGGATAGCGCAATAATTCCCTGGGCTTAGGATTATAGGATCAATTTTCGGAAAGCACTTTGCTCTGCCATTTCATTAACGGGGGACCTTGGTGCTCTAGGGCAATACGTGCTGCATATTGAATAAATCTGTCCTCGTGTTTAAATAAAGGCCATGCAAAGTCAACGCCCCACTTATTGGTCCGGGCATGATACGCTTTCAACTGTCTTTCTTATTTTATTTCTTCGGTCAATTCCGGTGTGTTATTGGTAAGCTGTTTACGGCTCATTTCCCGTATAATGCACCCTATAAAGATCAGAATTCCAATCTGCGTCCTCCATCCTGTCATGAAAATACATGGCGCCATCTGGACCGATTACCCCATCTGTAAAGGAAGGGGTATACCTGATAAAAACTCTTCCCTCTCCCGACATAGGAGGATTCCATTAGGCTTAGATGAATAGCGTAAATAAGTCCGAAACTCCAATCAATGCAATAAATGCTTTTTGATATTTTTCTTTTGAAATTTTCGCACCCTTGCGTAAACGACATGGTCGGAGAACCCCTGCCCCAATATTCAAAACTGGGAGGAAGGTGTTCGGATATTGGCCGGAGACCATTTCCCATTTTCGTTCTCACCCAAATTCACTACCACTAGTTACATGGCAGATACGGCGGTAGGAACGGTACAAGGCATACCCAAATCATATTCCATATCGGAATCGTATACAACATGTCCCCTTCATCGTTAAAATCCAGATCAAATGGATTCGAAAACCGGCACTTACCAATTCAATGTTTTCCTTCCGGATCAATTTTTTGCAACCATCCACCAGGGGCCCCACGGTCATTGGCATGGACCACTGGGGTCTTTGACCTTGGGAAAGAGGTTGTCAATCCTGCCAAACCATTGGGCAACTATAGGTATCCATCTCTGGAAGATCGGTATGATTTCCAGCAATAACGGATAGAGGACTCCCCATCAGGACTTAAAACAATAACTTGTGGGCCATGCTCTCCTTGGCACCGTTCAATGCTTTTTATCTGGGTGATTTTACTCATATGATCATCCATTATCGGTGTCCTGCTAAACGATAGAGACGCTGCTCTTTTCGAATTTCTTCATTACCACCGGTGATTTTACCATGACATTAAGACTGTTGAAGGCGTTTAGAGCAAATTCCTTGGGCATATCCATTTGAATTTTTCGATATCGGCCACGGCTTCCCAGTTTGAATTTTGAGCTTCTTCAATCTTGGCTTGAGTACCTCAGCCCCATATCAGGGAGTTCAAGGCGATATAAAGGCACCATATTGATCGGGCAGAAAAAACAAAAAATGATAAGTCGATCTTTGTTTGTCAAAAGTCATGGCAAACCCATGAGCCTTGATCATTACGGCCGACATACAGTGTTCAGCCTCAAACCCTGGCTGTAATTTAAGCTCGCCCAGTTTTGGGTCAAAGCCTCTAAACTATTTCCCGTTTCCGTATTCTTTGTATCCTCACAAGAAATGTATAAAAACATTGTAAAAAATAAGTGCACGAGCAGTCTATTTCATTTATTTGTAGTTTTTATTAGGTCCACTTGTTACTTAGAAATTTAATTGGTTGATTACGTTCTAATATTTAGGAATATTCATGGTGAATATCCAAATATATAGGAGCCGTTGGATTTAAACTTCCTGTTCTGTACTGCATTTCCCCGATAATTTTTTATTTGGCAAATAACATAGGTAAAATGGGTGTATTTTTCTACGAATGGTTTTCGTTTTTTCATTAATGCCGGGTTTTATTTTAGGATATATAGTTTCAATAAACCAGGTTACTGGAATGGGGATAGGAAGTTCCATAGCTTCTTGCCATTTCGCTGAGCTCAAAAAATTTAATTTCTTTTAAAAAAAGTCACTCTACTTCTAATTTTTGACCTTAAATTTTGATGCGTTTGCAAAAAGTTAATTATTCGTATGGAAATTGCATTTTCTTTATTTAGAAAATTTGGTTAGTGCGGTTTGAGGTTTGGGACCTGTGCGTAATTATTTTAATGACCCTTCGAAGTTGTTTAAAAATTTTCTAAGCTTTTATTAAAAGGTTTGTTTGCCTTGTTGGTTTGGCTTATTACTGGACACCAAAGACTTATGTTCTATTCTGAAAACAAATCATGGAAAGCTCTTTCCTGACCTCATTTTCCGGATTGTAATCTGATTAAAACCGTTGGCAGTACCTTTTCTCGTCGGAAATTGATTTTTAGCCAGTCCATCAGTTTTTGAACAAGGCCTCCCGCAATTACTGTCTTTGTGAAGCCAAATCGTTTTTCAAAGGGGTCTTCTTTAATATTGTAGAGATGAAACCGACCATACCAATCGAATATTAATTTGTAATCTCCTTCCCGGAATTGCAGATTTGTGGTGTTAGGGATATGGCTCGTAAGACTTTTGTAAATTACATTTAAAAAGGGTAGTGCAGTAGTGAGTTTCCTTACTATACGCCTTTTACTGTTTACAAAAGTCCCTACGAGCCATATGCCCTAACACCACAATCTGCAATCGGGAAGGAGATTACAAATAATATTTCGATTTGGTATGGGTCGGTTTTCATCTCTACCCAATATTAAAGAAGACCCCTTTTGAAAAACGATTTGGCTCCCAAAAGACAGTATTTGCGGGAGCCTTGTTTCAAAAAAAAACTGATGGACTGGCTAAAAAATCAATATCGAACGGAAAGGTACTGGCACGGTTAATCCATGATTTACAATTTCCGGAAAATGGAGGTTCAGGAAGAGCCTTTTTCCATGATTTGTTTTCAGAAATAGAACAATAAGTTCTGCCAGCTAATAAGCAACCAACAGGCAAACACCTTTAATAAGCTTAGAAAAATTTTAACAAACTTACAAAGGGTCATTACTAATTAAATTACACAGGTCCCAAACCGGTCAAAACCGCACTACCAAATTTCTAAATAAAAGAAAATGCCAAATTTCAATAACGAATAATTAACCTTTTTGCAAACGCATCAAAATTATAGAGGTTCAAAATTTAGAATAATACTTTTTTAAAAGAAAAAATTTAAAATTTTGAGCTCAGCGAAATTGGCAAGAGCTATGGACTCTAATCCCATTACAGTAACCTGGTTTTTATTGAAACTATATTACCTAAAATTAAAACCGGCATTAATTGGAAAAACGAACCATTTTGTATGAAATACACCCACTTTACATATGTTATTTGCCCAGATAAAAAATTATCGGGGAAAATTGCAAGTACAGAACAGGACAGTTAAATCAACGCTCCTATATATTTGATAATTCCACCATGAATATTCCTTAAATATTAGACGTAATCACCAATTAATTTCTAAGTATACAGTGGACCCTAATAAAAAAAAACTACAAATTAATGGAATTAGGACTGCTTCGCTTGCACTTATTTTTTTACAATGTTTTTATACTTTTCTTGTGAGGATTACAAAGGGAATACGAAACGGGAAATAGTTTAGAGCTTGCCCAAATGGGCGAAGCTTAAATTTACAGCAGGGTTTTTGAGGCTGAACACCCTGTTATAGTCCGCCGATTAATGATTCAAGGCTCATGGGTGCCCATTGAACTTGACAAACAAAGATCGACTTATCACTGCCGATCAATATTGGTGCTTTATATCGCCTTGAACTCCCTGATTATCGGGAGCTGAGGTACTCAAGCCCAGAGAGAAAGCTCAAAATTCAAACTGGGAAGCCGTGGCCGATTCGAAAATCAAATGGATATGCCAAGGATTTGCTCTACGCCTTTCAAACAGTTGGTATGTCATGGTAAATCACCGTGGTAATGAAGAATTCGAAAAGAGGCAAGCGGTCTCTATTCGTTACAGGACACCGATAATATGATCAATATGATAAAATCACACAGATAAAAAGCATTGGAACGGCTGCAGGAGAGCATGGCCCAATAGTATTTGTTTTAAGTCCTGATGGGGAGTCTCTATACGTTATGCTGGAAATCATTACCGATTCTTCCAGAGATGGATACCTAATTAGTTTTGCCCAATGTTTGGCAGGATGACAACCTCTTTCCCAAGGTCAAAGACCCCAGTGGTCATTGCCAATGACCTGGGGGCCCCTGGTGGATGGATTGCAAAAAATTTGTCCGGAAGGAAAAACATTGGAATTGGTAAGATGCCGGTTTTCGAAATCCATTTGATCTGGATTTTTAAACGATGAAGGGGACATGTTTGTATACATCCGATATGGAATATGATTTGGGTATTGCCTTGGTTACCGTCCTACGCGTATCTGCCATGTAACTAGTGGTAGTGAATTTGGTTGACTGAGAACGGGAAAAATGGGAAATGGTCTCCGGCATAGTTCCCGACAACCTTCCTCCAGTGGTTTGAATATGGGCAGGGGTCTTCCGACAATGTGTTTACGGAAAGGGTGCGAAATTTCCAGAAAAATAATCAAAAGCATTTTATGGCATTTGATGTGGAGTCGGACTTATTAAACGCTATTCATCTTAAGCCTAATGATCCTCCTATGTCGGTGAGAGGAAGAGTTTTTATCAGGTATACCCCTTCCTTTTGGACAGATTGGCGTAATCGGTCCAGATGGCGGCCATGTATTTCATGACAGTGAGGACGCCAGATTGGATTCTGATCTTATAGGCGTGCATTATTACGGGAAATGAAGCCGTAAACAGCTTTCCCAATAACACACCGGAATGGACCGAAAGAAAATAAAATAGAAGAACAGTTGGAAGCGTTATCATGCCGGACAATTAAAGTGGGGCGGTTGACTTTTGCATGGCTTATTTAAACAACGGAGGACAGATTTATTCAATTATGCAGCACGTATTGCCTAGAGCACCAACCCGTTTAATGAATGGCCAGAGGCAAAGTGCTTTCCGAAAATGATCCTATAATACTGAGGCCCAGGGAATTTATTGGCGCTATCCAGCACAGGGAAATAATCACAGCAAACCCCAAATGCCTCAATGCACTGTCAGCAGTAGATTTCTCGAAGGCTCCCCCCCCACATCAGTCGCCCACTAAGGCTTTTGAACTGACGATGTCCGTTTTGGGGTTCCCAGACCACCCATAAAGAAAAAGGTCAGCGATTATCTATCGCACATTTATCCCGGCAACGACAGATTGTATTGAACCAAATGCTTAGTAAAACACTTGCATAATTTGGACGACCCCACAGTTGGCTTACTAAAAAACATTGGCACTTTTGGAATCCATACCGGGCGAGAATTGATAGATGTAATTGGCAAACCACTGCTAACAGACGCTTCAGATCTGTTTTAAGAAAGAAATCCACAATATGGAATGGGATATTGCTCATTACCCTGAAAAAATAATTGCCTCCTGCTCAAGCACACCTATTACGGAAGGGTTTCTGGCGGGATGTTGACAGGGGGGACTTCCTGAACTTCGCGAAAAAATTATTTTTAAATGGTTCAACAAGGCCTTTTCCTTTAAAGCCGGAAGAAAGCTAATATCGGTTTTCATAGACAAGGCTAGAAAAAAAAATCATTGACACATGTACCCCAAAATCATTTTGATTTTTACGATAAAATGTCGGGTGCCGATTCGTTATCAGTTCTTGCAACGATTTGGCCATTTTCTACTGTGCAACCTAAAGGTCCTAGGCACAATTGGAAAGAAGAGGAAATAGAAACTTTATTGGCGATGGCTTGAAGGGCAGGGATGTCGAGTACGGGCAAAGCATGTTTGGCCATCTGCAACTTGTGTCACTTGTCATTCCATGAAAGGTGAAGGAGAAAACATTGCGCCCAGACCTGACACAATTGGGCACTCGATTTTCACCCCAAGATATACTTAAAAGCCATTATAGATCCAAACGATTAATTTCGGATCCAATTTAAAACCACAGTGTTACCTTAAAGGATGGAAAAATCGATTGTGGAAGATTTGATGAACGAAAACGAGCAGAATTTTATCGTTTCGCGCAAAACCCCTATTCACCCAATCATAACTCGTGAGATACCAAAAGATCAGCTTGGTGGATACTAAGGCTTTCCTCTATTTCTGGGATGCCTCCGGGAACCCAATTAAATAGACTTAATGAGAAGAAGGTCAAGGATCTTTTGGGCCTTTTTGATTTCTGGGGAATCCAGAAAATCCGATATATTCGGGGAAAAATGAGGCCAATAACTAACAATGGCTAATTTAATTGCATTTAAACCGGGTCTATTTCAGGTCAAAAAAGACTGTACCGTCTAAGTTTAGGATTGTAAACTTTAACGGTGCAGCCTTTTTTATAAACCGTCTCGTCTTTTTTACTGCAGGTTCTTTCATATTTGCGGCAATCAAGCACTTAAGGTTTACTAAACAACAGATTGCTTCTTGAAAGTTACGCGAAAACGGTAAGTGTGTTCGATGTGAACAATGACAACGTCCTCGACCTAGTCTCCGGGGATATTGGTTACAAGGACCTTGACTTTCAAATACGTCACCAATATGGGTTCGGCAAAAACGATACGGCGAATTATTTGATGATTTTTCCAACCATCCTTTAAAGACGTTAACGGGGAGATGGACATATGGGATTATATTTACGGGCGGCTGGTTTGGAAAACAATTTGGTATGGGAAGCCAAATCCTGGTTGTGATGGCGGTGAATGGAGGAACAATTTGATAGCTGAAGCCGGGTAAACATTCGAAACTAACCCCGTTCATGTGATATCGATTAGAGATGGAATTATTCGAAATAATCCCCAAATACTCCCAATGATTCCTTTGGTATTTATAGATTGCAACCGTGGATAACAACAAAAAAGGAGCAGGAAAAAGTTCAGTAAGCCACACCATTTCAGGCCCACAAGGACAATGGGTTGGGCTTGGTGATATAAATGGTGACGGACTGGACGATTTATTGTACAAAAGGGTTGGCTTCCAAACCCCTAATGACCCCTATTTGCGGGAAATTGGAAATTTCATTCAGGATTTGAATTGGGTACGGCAAATGCTAACCAATAATTGTAAACCGACGTTAATAAGGATGGACTTTCAGATCTTATTGTTGCGTCAAGGCCATGATTTACGCTTATTTTGGTACGGAACAAAAAAAACTTCTACGAAGAAACAGAAATCCAATGGATAAAACACCCATTAATCCCTATAATCCCAATACCATTTTTAGTATGGAATGGAACCGATATTTTGATCAGGACGTGAAAATGAAACTTTGTAAACAGGGAAAGCGTTATCGTGCCCATAAGGAAAGACCCAGGCGTAACATAATCTTGGACTTTATTATTTCAGTGGAACGGGGAGAATTTCAGTAAACAAGTTATCTTGATTATGGAACCATATGGTCAGGGAAAGGGAACCGTGAGTTCTTTTTTAGTGTTACGATGTGAAAAAAAAATTTGGTAACAAGAATATATAGTGGCTGGAAAGATGGCCTATACATTTTATTACAATGAAACCTATTAAACAATAAACAATGAATTTAAAAAGAACTTTTTAAGCCCCTTATATTAGCACGAAGCTATTATTAGTTCTACAATCCTGTAAGGATACAAAAGAAAATAAAATGGCAATAAGAAAGTAGAAGCGACCATAACGGAGCAAGATGGGCTTTGTAAAGATATTCGATTGGAAAGACCACTTGATAACTGGCAAGGAGATCCCAAATATTGGAGGCGTAAGAAAAAAACGGTCATCTTGTAGGAGAGGTAACCCCTACAACCTTATTTGAAGATAATACCTTTATTATTTGGCAAGGCGGACAACCCGCAGATTTTTGAATTAAAACTCGAATTTCCCGTATCGCGGGAAGCCGGGGCAACAGTGGTATAAAATTATCGTTAGTGAAAAAGTAGAACCATTCCTTTGCGTTACGCGTTATCAAGCGATATAGATGGGAAAATAAGGTTATTACCGGGCAGAACTAATGAGAGAAAAAAGCGTACTACTGTATAGCGTATCGCGGTGAAAAAGCAAGAGTAACTTCACAAGAGAACCCTGATACTCCAGGATCTTTTAAAGAGCCAATGTAGCAAAGAATGCCTGGCCAGAGTAGCGAGATTTGGGGAATCACTTGGAGACTTGGGATGAATAAAAACAAATATTAAGAGTAAGATTGGAACGAAGCCCATCTTATTATAAAAGGAACAGTTTTACCAGCACTATATAAAATGGTGTTTAATGAGTGAGGTAATCGGACGATGAAACGGTTAACAGGACATCCTCAGGGTTTTTTAGGTGTTCAAGTACATGTGGCCCCCCTTATGAAGGTTGGTTGAAATATAGGGAAATATAAGATTGAAGAATTTATTAGTTGATATCAAATTTCTTTCTTTCAAGAAAGAATTAAAGTCCACTTAAAATTGCTTGCTTCTGTTATTAACTTGAAAATTTAACTAACGAAAAGGGAAGGATTAAAAATACCGTCATGATTTTGATGGCGGAATAATCGTTATTTCTTGGGTAAGTGTCAGCCTGATTTGGGTAAATGGTTTTTATATTGGATAATCTTTTGGAAGAGCTTTATTCAATTAACAGGATGACCAAAGAAAGAGATCAATTAACATTGATAAAGATTTAAACTACATAGTTTTCATTGTAATAAACCTTTAAAGAGTTTTTAAAAACCTCCATTATATTAATTTTTAGAGACTTATATTATGGAAAGGAATTTAAGATTAATGAAAAAGCCTTGCTTACCTTTCGTTGTTTTATTCTTATTCATTTCTAGGTTGTAATGAGATATCTTCAAAAAAATTATGAAGATAATATAGCAAAAAAGAAAAAAAAAGGAGCAGGATTTTATTAAGGTAAATATGAATTAAGTCAAAAAAGATTTAGGGATACATATATTGGAGGGGTACTGGTGAGCGTCATTCAAGCAAATTTGGAAAAACTGGGAGTTAGAAGCATATTATGGCCAATCCAGCATATGGTAGAAATGTTTTTTGATGGATAGAAGTACCCCTTCAAATTCACTTAAACCCAACAGTCAAAATTAAACCCGTGGTCTGGCGAATTTTGTAGGTAAATACCTTTGTAGCATTCAATCTCCTAGCTCATCAATTTTAAATGATCCAAGGCAAAAAGAACTCAAATTTGATGAAGTTGTGGCTAAAAACTACTAGAGAGTCAGGGTGAAAATGCGTTATTTGGTCCTTTTTGATAAAAGAAATTACCGGATTAACAGGTCCGAATACATGGGATTTTTGGGGTCACTATTGGACAATTAAGAGGCTTTATTAATTGTTATGCTGGAAAGAATTTAACTCTGAAATAGCATTGAAAGCTGCGCGAAAAGCTGCTTGATATGATTATTGATAAATTTTTTAAACAATGATATCACTGGATTAACGATTGGTCTATGCTTAGTTAATTATTGCCATAATAGATGCTTTGACTCAACTTTATATTAAAACAGGTGACCAATCCTATTCTTGATATGGCTCATTGGATGAAAATGAAGGGGAACTTACCAGAGGTAAATCTCAGTTATTATATCAAGACTTTAGCAGGTGAAGAAAATGCATGAGTTTTGTCACCCAGCTAATCGTTGGGAAAGTCTTTCATGGACTTTTCTGGGAATCATAAAAATGTACTTAATTACTGGGAAGCGATAAATACCGAGATGCTTTTGTTTAAAACTTGGAAAGGGATACAAAGGAGCGATATTCATAATACAGGTGGTTTTACAACAGGTGAATCAGCTATAGGGAATCCATACGCTCCAGGGAGTAATAAGAGACATGTTGTTACAGTTTGCTGGATTGATATAAAGTTACTGAAATGATAAAGGCTTACAGGTTAATTCTACAGTTGCCGATGAATTAGAGCTATTCAACCATTCAACGGTTTGTTGGGAGCTCAAACACCCAGTGGAGATGGTGGACCTTATAAACACCCCTATGGATTGGAGTTAAGAAATCATCCGTACATTTCTAGTTTTTTTTTCAGGCCAAAACCTGCGTAGCCCAGAATTAATTGTTGTTTCAGTGAATGACCAGGGATTATCTTTTACCTTTCTTAGGTGGGCAATTTTCTTAAATCAAAGGAAGGTGTAGTCTGTAAATTTTATGGACCAAAGCCAATTTGAAATTACAAAACTCCAAACAAACAAAAATTTAAAAAAAATTAGTCAAACAACAAATTATCCTTCATCCGGAAAAATTACTCAATTGATTTAAAAAAATGCGGATAGACCAGGAGTCTTTTCAGTGCACCTTAGAATTCCATTCCATGGTCATGAAACACCCATTGTTAAAAGTAAATGGAGAACCTGTGGAATCAAATAACCGAAGGAACATACCTTGATCTTTCACCGCACTTGGGGGAAAAATAGAGATCAGATTGAGTTTAAAACTTAGACATGTCCACCTCATATTGGGGCTAGGAGACAGAGAATTTAGGGCAAGGTAAACTTCAATTATTATTCCAGGCCTATTTTAATTAGCCTATGACCCCCGTTTATAATGAAATACCCAAACCAAATCAAAATAACCTGGAATTTTTCTGCTAAAAATCTAAAAAAAACGTCACAAATAACAGGAATGATAAAAAAAAAATCGAAAACTTTCAAACCTTGTTTGATTTTTTGTTTTCTTATTTTAATTGCGGGAAAAAAATGGGGGGGGAACCGTGAAAAATTTTTTTTTTCCCAATTTGGTTTGGGGGAATCTCCTTCTTTTTTTTTTTTTTTT
>Ga0163217_1063817_pt1 | contig 16221 bp, 10 predicted proteins | sample SynspAceP_FD_185933 | JGI IMG/M metagenome (GOLD analysis project Ga0163217, IMG submission 185933) | Saline lake microbial communities from Ace Lake in Antarctica - Synechococcus sp. Ace-P (PacBio error correction) | ecosystem: Environmental > Aquatic > Non-marine Saline and Alkaline > Saline ... | reverse complement strand
GCTTGTAGAGATATCGAAATCTTATGAAAAACTGCTCTGGTATCTGTCGATGAAATTCAGGAAAACCATCGATCCTTGGAATTATTGTGGGTTTTTAATTCTGGTTGGTAGTATATCGCCAACATTGATATTAGAGAATGAGGCAAGCAAAATCATTGGTGGAACATCAATATCGAATCGTATCACGATAATGGAAAAAATATCCCTATCCGGCAGAGAATTAGGATGAAAGGCTGAGAAGCAACGATCAATATAACAGTACCAAGAGTAGATTAACAATGGCAATTCCGGTTTTTTGATGCGCGTGTTAACCAGTTTCATCGATGAAGTCGAGAATAAATTTGATTGTGATCAGAATTTTGGATTTTAGGTCACCATGGTGAAGCTATTTCACCCCAATGTCATTGGATATGACTATGCAGTCGTCAGATATCTACCCCTTAATTATCAGTTTCAGACCAGCTTTAGAACCAGGTGATAGAATACAATTTTTCCCGGATATCAGTGCAGAATTCTAGATTTCTAAGATTGTGACTATGGGGTTGATTATCAGGAATTTAAATAAGCCTGTCGAAGAATAACGATTCCGGTGTTCTTAATGAAACCAGGATCCTCCATAGTTTGAGAGCCAGTCGGACTAAATCAACGTTGGCTGGTAACTTGGAATATAGGTTATCGCTGAGAAATTATCTAGATATTCTTAGCTCTTGGTCACAGCGATGAATGCTAGTAGTGCAGGAAGTCCGTGCCACTGGAATTTTCGTTCTTTATGCGAGTAGAAGGTAACTATGAAAAACCAGATTTAACCTGGCATCGTAAGATTCACCGAAAGGAATTTTGATGGAGGGTGGACCCTACTTTTCAGGCATATAATGTCGATTCCAGATTTGGGTTTAATTACGGGTTTGGATTCTTAATCTCAATAATTTCGTGAATCGAAGATTCTTGAAGGCCCAATTGTTGGATGAATTATATGTGATGATGTGTTGGTGAAGACACCAAACACGGGACACCAAACACGGTGATAGAAACAGCCCCATCTGGGTTACATATGGGTTAGCCAGGGTTTTAACCTTGGTAAAAAGATGATGTTAGGTTTTGTTTTTGGCACGAATGGTGTAATCAGAAAGGAGGTCGCCAAAACATTTTGGTGATTGGATTTATTGCGATTTGTCTTCCGCTGTTGTACATAGAATTACAAAATTCTATATATACAAAGGTGTTAATTACATCGCCGACTCACGTAGGGATTACACCTAGGCTAGCGCTCATACACCTAGATGGAGATAGTAGCGTAGTCCACAAATGCCTAGCCTTGGTGCAGGAGCATGGAACCCAAAAGCCTTGAAAAATTGATCAGTTTGAATTTAATATTTTATGTCTTTTATCCTATAGACATCTGATCTTTGTCGCCTATATTCCAGCCTCTTATAATATTTTTTAACTAAATCAATTACGATGAAAATAATTTCGTTTCTTTTTTACAGCTTCTTTTTGATTTCTTCTGTCCGGTGCAAGCCCCAGTAATTATCGCTGGTAATCTGAGTGTCAAATGCTCCTTGAAGCCAAGACTCATAACTTTTCAGAATTGCCAATCAAAAATTAGCGAAAAAACTCCGAGTCTCGAGCTTTCGAAAATCAGTGAGAGGTGTACAATTTCAATGTAAGCCACTAGAGTTGAAAAATCCTCGATGAGTGGGTGATTCTTACTAATTTTTATGGTGCTCCTGTTTGAATGTGATGATGCAGGTTTAAGCTAAATACCCAAAGTTGTGGAGGAAGCCAAATCCTGATATTTTAAGCTTCTTAGAGAAAAAATTGCCCCATAGAACAGATAAGCAGTATGAATAAATCAATGTCTATGCTGTGATTAAAAACATGCTGTCAGTAATAGGATGTACCCGAGGTGGATTATAAAGCCGCTGATCCAAGCTTAAGTAGTGATAAGATTTATAGTGGAATCTTTATGGGCATTTACGAAGCTAGATCCCAAGGATGGCACTCAGCGATGAAACAAGCGTCGGAACAGAATTGGGTTTGGGGGCCTATTGGGGCGACAGATTAATCTGCATGTGCTGGTTTCCCAAGGAAATCAAGCTGGATACGCCGTGTACATGGGACTGCTCCGATCAATTTATGTGTACTAACGAAGGCGTATCAAGAAAAGTATAAAATGATAATCCTAACTTAGAGATCCTCATATGAGCTCCATGAGGCAGAGTGGAGTTTTTACTTTGCGGGACAATCTCTTGGTGACATGAAAGAAGGATTGTTACCCTTCCGCTAAAGTCACTTTCACTAGCACATATATCAACTGTTATCGTAATTTTCAATTGAAAGTCTATGCACTAAAACTTATGACTGAATGATTAAGCCTTGAAGTAAAGTATAGGAAATTTTTGACGCCCATCAAGAAACCTCGGGATATACCTGAGGTTCTTTTTTTTACCTCAACGGTTACGGAGCGTTTAATCAGATCAGAATTAGACTACGTTCTAGTCACCGTCCGAGTGATGGGGACTACGCCTATGCAGCTTCACGCTTTAGTCTACGCTCAACGGCTGAGTTATGTCCTTTGCCTTGACGCAAAAGAGGGCTGGGCGTTATGAATATGCCCAGAGAATAGGCGTTTATAGCGAAAGAGTCCAGTGTAGGCGGGCCGAGTTCACAAGCATGTAGCAAAGCTTCCACCGCACATGCCCCACCGCCGGCGCCGCTCTTACGTCCACCCACGGCCAGTCCTATGAAACGATTCTACTCAAAGAGCAATGTATTAAATCTCTTGAACCCCCCAAGCTTTAGTCTTTTTTACTCGGGACTCCGTGATGTGCGAACAATAATTAATTGCTTGATGCACCAAAGATCCAGACCCCAGAATGGGTCAATTGTTATAGAAAAAAAAGGTGTTGGAACAAGTATGCCCCATCGCGGGTCAAATCAGCTTCGGTGAAGGATCGTGCTTAAACATGATAAATCCCTTCGGGAGTTTGGGAATCGGTATTAGGAATAATATAAAAGGGTAAATGTAACTGCTTCCATAAAGGCATCCAAAGCCGCGTTTTGCTCGGTTGGGAGTAGCTATGGGGAACAATAAGGGTCGCAAAATTATTAGCTGAGGTGAATCAGGTCAGGATATTGCAAAATTCTCCTTTATACTATAAAAGCCTTTGCAAACTACGCCTTAGGCTAGCCGCTCTACGCCTAGCGGTGGGAATGTTTGCTTTCTTTTCTTACAAAGTTTAAAATCACTCGAAGCTTGGGATCAAGTTCACAAGGTCTTGTTTCTCCCCTTCCTCATGTGTTATTGTTCTGTTGATAGTAAACTTGATTCGTATATGCCAACACCTGGAGACTATTGTTATCAATTCGGCTCTAGTACTTCCTTCCATTGCCTCTCGTTATAGGATTCTCCCTAAAACTTTCAACGTGCCAGTCCAGGGAATAATCCAAAAATTTGATTGGAATCATTAGGCATTTGCTCCGATATCCGTTTGATTTTCCAAGGTGACAATAATTTGAAATGTAACCTTATCAGATTTCGAAAATCCGAAGGTTTTTCCATTACCACTTCTACCGTTGTCATCGGACATCTCGAAATGGCCTCTACTCTCCCCCGTCAAAAAATCGCAGCAGCATCGATATCAAATAATTGATGGAAGAGGTCTCTGGGTCTGAGCGTTTGCCGTGCCCATTAGTAGAAATGGCAGTAGGAAACAGCGTGGAAATTAGGTGATAATTTCATTTTAAAAGTTGATTTGGTATGGGTTATAATACTCATGATCGATTAATATATTCAATTCTTGAATTTTTTACATTTTTTAGCTGAGTATAATAATTTCATGTCCCCGCTTCGTATTTCCAATAATGGCTAAATTGAGGTCTAGTTCAGAAAATGATGACAGTTCTTAATAAACGCTTGGATAGTGTGAGAATAGAGCAGGTATGGAAAAGCTTTCAGCAAGCGTTTTAGCGAAAGGCAGCTTGAAAAGTAATTACAAATTACACCTAGGCTGGGCCTATCGCTGTTACTACGCTTAGTCCAACGTCAAACGCGCTTAGAAAGGAAAAGTCCCAAGGACGTTTTTTGTAGCCCGAGCTTCTAGTCTCGGGGGTTACGAAGATTCTCATTGTTTCCGGGTTTTGTCCGAAAAGGATGTCAATGGAGAAAAGAAGTTCTGCCAAAACGATTAATTGTCGATATTTTAGGATTGCAAATTCCCTAGTATCAAGGTTCGAGATTACAATCTCGAACAGGTCAAGAATTTCGAGATACAAATCTTGATCAGAGAATCTATTTGACCGAAAGTTAGGTAAGTCCCATAGGACGGTATTTTTGTAGCCCCTAGCTTCAGCTCGCTGTTACGTAAGATTCCATTGTTTCCGGGTTTTGCGCGAAAGATGTCAATGGCGAAAGAGTGTTCGCCAAAACGATTAAGTGTCGAATTATTTTGATCGCAAAAATTTTTTTTTTTTTTCCCCCCCCCCCTAACGATGCAAGGTCGACATTTGCCAAACTCTCGAACTAGCAAAGACCCAGGATAAAAATTCGAGATAATAATATCTCTAACAGCAGGTGTAACGAAAATCAAACATTAAACGTTAATCCTATTATTTTTTATCCGTGTACTTTTTAGTATTTCATCCAATCCAAAAAGATCCCATGAACTCGCTTGCCACGATATCCTGGTACCCAATCCATTCATATAAATCTTCAAAAATCACCTCGAACACATTATGAAGTGTTGGGTTCAGGAGAGGAAAGGTCAAACTGGTGCGGGGATTTTTGCAATTAAGAATCAGTCAGGAAGCATGAAATGGCGTTGACTAACCATTCCAGGTATTGTGCAGCAGTCGGACCCAAATATGGTGTCGAACATATCATCACTTGCTGCTACCTCCGCCACTCTGTGAAGCTAAAAAACGCAGGAATTTAGACCGATTGATCCAGGAGTGGTGGATGTCTTCCCAGTGATCTCCGGAAAAGAGGAGTCAGATTGATTTTTTTGGCAGTGAATAAACCATAGATCTAGGGAAAGAAAATCGATGGTCCTTGATATCGCGGTGATAGTACTCGTGGCCTTAGTGGCTAGAAATCGGGGAGAAGTCACTGTTCATGAGCTATGAAACTTGCTGTCCTGGGACTATTAGATCGGGTAGAAATCAGGATTCGCCTAGAACAGAAAACAGCAAAAGACCTCAAAGAAACATATCCGTATCTCATTGCCAGTAAAATTATATCTCAAAGCTTCACAGTGCATTTATCTAGGTATGTAGGGCACTTCAGTACCTCCGACTTGGGAGAGGCACTTTTGCCCTAAATGACTAAAACATCATCAGTTCGTCATGCGGAGGTGTCACAAACAAAGGATCTTGAAAAATAATCATCGGTCAAGCTCCTGGAACTTGAGTCCTGGGAAAAGAGCAGCTATTCCCTTGGCATCCGAGTTGTCCAACGACGTAGATTGCATCCATCTGGGGGATGTTACTTTTTGGAATTGTTGAAAATGTCCAAGGTGATGACATCACCCTTTCGGATGCTTCCTTGAGAGACGGATTGATCAGTAGACTTATCTTTATGAAAAAGGCCATAAACTTAGACCGCCTGGAGCCAGTTAAAAATGTTACCGTGAAAGCAGTCGCTGATGATGGCCTTCCTATATACGGATATCGAAGAGAAAAAGCATATCTCGGCATTTAGCACTACAGTTTTGACCAAACTGAAAATCTCGCACGGCCTGGAGCGGATTCAAGCGGGAGTGCTGCACCATGCGCAAGTCTGATCGTATATATTGGTCGTTGTGAATTTAGGATTTCCATATAGCATTCCAGTTATTTTGGATTTTGCAAGGAAGGCTGAGGTGCTTCAACAATGATGAATCTGGACCTACTAGCCTCATTTGTCCAGCATTACCACAGGAAAATCTGTCCAAAAATAATGTCACAAAAAATCAAAAAAAAGCTGGTTAGAATTTTACGGAGATTGGTTCAAAAGGACTTTCAGAATTTTTGAGTGTCGCTCGTTCGTTGTTTTTAGAGTAAAACCAAAATCAATGTCGGTGGAAACGTCTATTGCAGCCCTTCAGGAAACCCTGGTGGGGGGAATTTTAAAAAAAAGGGGGGGGCTGCTGTGCATTCAAGCTATTCGTAGAAGAAAGCCTGATCTGGAGATTGCGGAAGTCTGCAGCGTTTTCGTGATTTACCTTGGGAGTAATTTTCAGGATGGAAGTGAAATTGTCAAAAGGTATGTCATACTTTGTTGTAGGGGAAGAGGGTAGAAAAAGAATAAATTCCTGAAAATAAGTAAGCGTAGTTTGCTCCCGATGGCTATCGCGGACTACGCTTAGGCTAGGCACTATGTCCAGACTGGTATTTTTTAGCCCCGAGCTTCAGCTACGGTGGGTTGAAGAAATTCAATTTCCACGTTTTGGCCCTGGAAGAGGTCAATTTTAGAAAACAGCGGTTCCCAAAACGAGAGGAAGTTTGTATGGTGGATTAAAAAACTTCCAAGGATAAGCATTCGAGATTCAAATTCTCGTAACAGCAGGGTTGCTCTGAGCTTTTGTAGTCTAGCCAGGCTGTTGCTCACGTTCTGGTCAGCAGTAGCACTTCACTTCTTTTCGTTGTTTCGACAAAAAGCGTCAGTTTTACTCGTCAATATAGTTATCATCATAGACGATACTTTGCTTGGCAGATCGGATAATTTTACGAAGTAAGATATAGGCGTCAATACACTTGGCCGTTAAAAAAACATCCCTTTGATTGGGGACAGCTCTTCGTATTTATCTGTAATTTCCAAAATCGGTTCACCTTGGTTTCAAGATTTTCAATTATGTCAATTCTAATCGATTCATACCGGCGTGTTTATGGAATAACCTTCAGAAGGTAGTCCTTCAAAACTCCATTTGCCCCAGTTCCGATAATTGTGTTTTTGTGCCTTGTTTGGATTTTACCTCCTACGATAACCAATTTGAGATTATCACAATCAAGATTATAGTGTTCTATTTTTCGCTTGACTTTTTCGAATTCCCTTTGGTTTGAACGTCAAGACGTCCTGGACAGGTTGCTTCCCTCTCTAGCTCATTCTCTCTAAAGCAATTTATTTATATGTTAAATTACTTAAACTATTCGTTCTAGTTTGCCCGTCCAAATAATGCAGCCCAATTTGCTGGTTTGTGAAAGCCTCAAACAGTTTCATCCTCAATTCTTCCACCTCAATATGCTCGGCAAGTGCGCTCAGCGATATAGTATTGATTCATTTTCATTTATCCAGACAAAAATTGAGTTTAAGGTCTCATACTGCATTCCGGGAGAACTTCATTTTCTTTGAAAAAAATTTTCAGACGCAATAGTGGAATTTAAGGAGATAAAAAGTCTTTTCAAATACTTTTGTGGATCATGTGACAAAGGGGATTACAAGATTCTGAACTAATATATTAGCGTTTTACCCCACAATTGTCGCGGACTACGCTTAGTCCAGTCGCTCTACTCGCTAGAGAGGCAAGAGTCATCCTCAATACGTTCTAATCTTTGTTAATGTCGTTTTATATAATTCCACCTTGGTTTTATATCGTTTGCTAGTTTTAATATCCTAACGTTGTGAACCGAGACTTCTAGTCTCATTAGAAATCCACTATATTGGTTTTTAAAAACTCATCAAATCATTTTGTAGATTAATTTATATGAGTCATAATTGTTTAATATTATCGTCTTAAATAACTGGGCTGTCGAAACTGATTTTGTATAATACTCTAGCACTCTATCGCCTCTAGCTATAATTTCAGATAATCACCGCATATACAGGGATTATTTTTGAAACGAAAAGAGAATCATGGAAATTCATATTATTCCTGTCGATTTTAGATTCAAATTAGCTATGTTTAAATATAATAAATTCCATTACTCTTGTAAGGATTACGATAATGTATTTATTAAGAGAGTCGTTGGGAAATAAGTTTGTTCTGTTATCATACCTTTTTAAATTTTCTGAAGTGGCTTTTCTATTGCAGGTATATTTTTTTATTCCAGGAATAAATTCAGTAATAAGGTCATTTTCTAAACCTTTTTTTCAACTCTAATAAATTTTACCAATTTCTTTTTGCCGCTTTTTTCTGATTTCATTCAAATATTTATCTGCAGTGCAACAAATCACCTATGACTACAAGATTATTTCGGCCTATGCTATATTAAATATTTAACGGTTTTTTTCCATAGCATAGCGTTTGTCTAATTTTTCTGAAATAATTTAATCATGTTTTATGAGTATCACCTCCAATGTTTTATCAAAGGTTAAGTACGAGGATTCCTAGTATTCTTTCCAATATTAGACTTTATCTGCATTTATCCAAAATTTCTCCAGCATAATTACCAGGCAGGGATTTTGTCTGTCCGTTACTCAAAACTGAATTCAATGGTAATTACAAATTCCTATCATATATTAAAAGTGTTTTGTCTCCCCGGATTGCTCGCGGGACTACCGCTTTTTAGTCGAGCGCTTTACGCCTAGGCGGGTGTAGTGCTGGGTGTAGTTTGTAACTACACCCTACTATATTTTGATTAGGTAAACAAATCACCAGTAATCCCACTTCAACAAGCTTTTTTAATCCAGAATACTTGCCCGCCTGAGTGGGGTTCTTGCACTGGAATACAAAAAATCTTCCTCCTTTTCGACAAGTCCCATCTCTTACCGATTTTCATGGAATATACTTCATCCTGCTTTCTATTATATCTGGTCGAGTTAGCCAAGATGGTTTTCATGCGTCCCAAAATTGATGTCACCAATCGCTTATTGAATGGCTTGGTATTCTAAAAATCATTTTTAGCCTTCCTTTTTTACTTTTCTGAGGTATTTTCAAGAATTACGTTTTTTTTAGCAGTTTCTTACTGGTAATACTTTTTGAAAATCGTACGAACCCATATCATATGTTTGCCATTCTTTCTGCTCTTCTGAAACAATCAGATGTATATGGTGCTCCGTAATTCATCATAGCCATACAAATACAAACCTTTTCTTTTCTGGAATAGGTCAAGTTTTTCAATAAAATCTCGGTATTGATTTTCTGGTAAAAATGTCCTGCCCTAACTACCACTTGGAAAGTCAAAAAGTAAGGCATGTCTTGATCTTTGATTTGATAGGCCTTCTCCCTTGAAATGACAAATACTTTCTCTATCGGCTCCCGAAATGCAAAATTCTAAAATAAATTAGTGTAGTTGCAAACTACAACTAGCAAACGCTCTACGCCTGCGGGCTTTTTATACACGAGGGCACTATATAAGAATATCCCAAATTCTTAAAAAATAATAAAGCCGTAGTTATAACCGCTTAGTCGAGATTACAGTGACAATTTTATCTTGTCAAATTTAATTTTTGGTTTTAATACAATTAAAAATTTCTAATATATTTAAATTCAAAAAAAAACATCTTCCTTCTAATAGGTAAACTTATATGATTATTATCGCCTTCTTAGGCTTAGAATGCTATAAATAATTTATATGATTATTTTTCAAATTCTGCCAGTTGATCATTTTCTTGCTTACTGCGGAAGAACCGATTACGTCGGCTAAGTCAGTACAAGGATGCGGTGACCGAAGTAATCTCAATCTAGTGTTTCATCTTAGCCGCTTTATTCTTTAACTGGTTCAAGGTGCGGATATACATAAATTAATTATAATATTCAAAACTTATTAAAAAGGTTATACCCATGAAGAAATTTATAGAAATCATGAAATATTCTAATGCCTATTGGTAGCTAGTTTTGATTTGGCAAACGTCGGATATTATTTTTTAGTTGCAAAGAGCCCACTTAAAGCTATCTTTTGGTTATGGTTTCCTACCATATTGGGTTTTTGTAATTAATATTTTAATATGAAAAGATGATATGGAAAGATTTAGATTGTGTAATTTGTCTTAACGGCTTTCTGGTAGTTATGGCCATTTATTAATTTTTATCAGATTTCTTCCTCAAAGAATTAAGCCGCATTGGTGATGAGCCTTACAAAATATGACAGGGCTTCGTGTTACTCGTGCGCATTATTTCTGCGGGCTAAGTTCTCTTTTGGGATGACGAAGGATATTCCTAAAGAAAAATAAAAAGGAAAAAGTTTTAGTCAATACTCTTAAGATACGGTACAATTGTTCTGGTGATATGGAGACAAACGAATTTATTTGAACAGAATACCAAAGCCCAACGTTTAAAACGGAAAAACTGACGATGATTCTTCGCGTAAGGCCAAATTCGGTTTATTCAAAACCCAAAATCTCGGATATTCTTAAAATTTTAGCTGATTTATTTTACTGGCCACTAGAAATGAATTTTTCGTTATTTGGGTGGGATTTAAGAGTTATTACAAACGAGGCTTAGTCAATATTCCTACCTTTCTAATGTAGTCAAAACATGCAGCTGGCTGGGTGTAAAAGTTTGTAACTTTCACTTCCCTAATATTCTTACAATTTGCCAATTGGATTAGGAGGATTACTACAGTATCGACTTTCAATTAAAAGCCTTTTAATCCAGAATACTTGCCGCCGTGGTGGGGTTCTTGCCAACTGGTAATACAAAAATATTCTTTCCTCCTTTCGGATAACAATCCCAGTGCTCTACCGGATTTTTCATGAATATTACTCATCCTTACTTTCGATGCATATCTACTCGATATACTCTATTGCATGATTGTCGTGCGTCCAAAAATTGCATTCAACCAACCGCCGTACGTGAATTTGGCCTTGGTTATTCAAGATATTTTTAGCCATTCCTTTCGCTCTTCTTGAGATTTTCAAGAAATCATTTCAGAAGTTCTTTACTGGTTTAAACTTTTTGTACCCGCGAACCCAGTCATATTAGTTTTCCATCTTTCGTTGTACTACCAATATGATGTGGTTAGTCATGATCACATAGCCGTACCAAATACAAATCTCTTTTTTTTTCTGCAAAGTCAAGTTTTCTAAGAATAAAATCTCGTTTATGATTTCTGGTAAAATGTCTTGCCCAACCTTACCACTTGAAAGTCAAAAAGTAAGGCCTTTGATCTCTGATCTGATAAGCAATCTCCCATTAAATGAAAATAAATCTTATCGCCCGAATTGCAAAATTAAAAAAATAAAACCCTGTATTTCAACTTACGTTCAGGCTAGTGCTATACGCCTGAGTGTGGTGGCTGGGAAGTTTCTTCACCCTCTAATCATTACCATCCCGTTACACTGTCGGCGGAAGGTGGTAATTGTAATCGAGGTTACTACCAGTAATCTACTTTCAATTAAAGTCCTTTTAATCCAGAATAGTTGTCTTGCCTGTTAATACAAAAATTCTTCCTCCTTTTTCGACAATCCAGCTTCTTACCGGATTTTCTTAGAATATACGTCATCCCAATTCATATCTACGCGAAATAACTCTATTGCATGATTGTCGTGGCGTCCAAATTGCATGTCACCATACCCGCGTTATGGAATTTGGCTTGGTATTCAAAAGATCATTTTTAGCCATTCCTTTCTGTCTTCTGAGGATTCAAAGAATCAATTTTCAAGTTCTTCAGCTGGTAAAAACTTTTTGAAAATCCCGAAGGCCAGTCAGATAGTTTTCCATCTTCTGTTCAACTACAAATGGATTGTGGTGCTCAGGGAGCACAATAGCCGTACAAACACATCCTTTCTATTTCTGGAATAGGTCAAGTTTTCTAAAATAAAATCCCGGTACGATTTTCTTGTAAATTAAATCTGCCCAAGCGACTCACTTGAAAAGTTAAGCAGATAGTATTTCTTGGTCTCTTGAAAAATCCTGATAGGGCATCTCCCATAGGAATGAAAATAAATCTTATCGCCCCGGTAATTGGCTCCCGGCTGCTGTTACGGGATTCTAAAAATATTGTAGGTGTTAGTTTGCATCCGACCACTGTACGGATTACGCTTGTCAAGTGCTTATACTCCATGAGGGATTTGCAAAATCCCTAGATCAAGTATCGAGATACAAATTCGAAAACAGCTACGATCATAGGTAAATAGCGATGATATTTCTTCAGTAGCCTAGGGTTTTTAACCCTTAGGTAAAATAGTCAAAAAATGATTTCCGTTTGGACCGAAAAGATTATCAATGTAGAAAATGACGGTTCGCCAAAACAGGAACTATGGTTTGTTGTGATTTATCCAGAATAATCATTCGGGACCCGGATAATATTTCGAGATTACATCTCGTACCGCTGTCGGGACTTCGAAACAGGCAGGAGTGTAGAATTTTTTCCATATGGCCCAAAACGAAACTCAGATATTTAAAACTTCATTATCGTTTCTTTTTTTAATCGTGTACTTTTAGTATTGCATTCAAAATCCAAAAAGATCGCTATGAACCTAGTCTTGCCATCTGAATTCGGTACCCAATTCCATTCACGATCGGTCATTCGTCAAAGTCTACCTCGAGATCTCAGGTTTATTGACTGTGTTGGTTCAGGAGAAGGAAAATGGTTCAAAATTCTGGAGTGCGGGGGTTTTTGCAAAATTTAATGGTTAATCCTAGTCAGGATATGCATTGCAATGGGCTTGGCATCACCATTTCCAGGTAGTGCAGTCTTGCCACCTAACTATGGAGTCGAACATATCATCATGCTGCTACCTCCGCCACTCGTGAAAGCCAAAACGGCAGGGAATTTTTTAGACCGATTATCCAGGATGTGGATTATCACCCCAGATATCTCGCGGAAAAGAGGTAGTCCAGATTGATTTTTATTTGGCAGTGTAATAAACCATAGATCTAGGGAAAGAATGCGATTCCTTGATATCGGCGGTGGAAGTTACTGATTGGCAGTAGTAGGGATAATCCGGGAAGAAGTTACTGTTCAATGTCATAGAAACTTGGTGTCCTGAGTATCTTATTAGCATCGGGTAGGAAATCAGGCAGTTCCTCTAACAAGAAATAACAGCAAAAAGACCTCAAAGGAACATACCGTTCTTATGCCAGTGTAAAATTATCCAAAAGCTTAGGTGGGGTTTCAAGGTTAGTAGTGCACTTCAGTACCATTCGAACCTTGGAGATGGCAGCTTTGCCCCTAACTAATAAAACATTATTCAGTTCCGCAATGCTGAGTGGTCCTAAATAAAGGTTCTTGAAAAAATCATCGATAAGCTCTGTGGAACTTGAGCTGGGAAAAGATTCGACTATCCCCGGCATTCTAGTGTGCCAACCGAGTAGATGCCATCTGGTGGGACTGTTTTGCTTTCTGGACATTGGTTGAAATGTCCAAGTGGATAAATCACCCTTTCGGATGCTTCCTTGAGAGAGGATGATCATAGACCTATTTTGGAGAAAAATGGCCAGAAACTAGACCGTTTGGAAAGCAGCGGTAAAGCTGTCCTTGAAGAGCAGTTCGCTGATGATGGCTCTTGCGCATGATACGGATACTCGAGAGAAAAAATATAGCATATCTCGAAAGTTAGCGCTTCAGCTTTTGACAAACTGAAGGACCTCTGCACGCGCTGGAAGTTATTCAAGCCGGGAGTTGCGCACCATGCAAGCCTTATCTATGATATCGGTCAGTTTGGAATTTTTAAGGATTTCCATAAGCATTCCAGGTACATTTTGATTAAGGGAAGACTAAGGGCTCAACAATGATGAAGCTGACCATACTAGCCCAATCTGTCCAGATACCACATGGCAAATCTGGTGTCCAAAAAAAACGTCACAAAAATTCAAAAGCTGGATAAGAATTTACCGAAGATTGGTCAAAGGACTCAGGGATTTTGAGAGGTCGCAGTAGATTGTTTAAAACAAAAATCAATGGGTGGAAAAAACGTCTATTCGCTCACTTCCATTAGCTGATCATCAAGCATATTCGGAGAAAAAGTCTGGATCTGGGAAATCTGTGAAGCGCAGCGTTTTTTTCGCGCATACCTTGAGTATTTTTAGGATTGGAAGTAGAAATTTGTCAAAGGATTGAGTCTGTTTCTCTCGTAACAGCTGTCGGGACTACGCTTTAGGTAAGTTTTCTGCTCCTAGCGGGGGAACCCATGAGGAATGTGACAAAAGAATTCAGTTTCGATGTTTCCCCTTGTTTTTATAGCCCTGCAACCCTCAATTCCTAATTAAAAGATATGCTTCAAAAAACTAAAATATTCATAGTTAAATTAATGTAGATCTATAGTGCTTAGAACAGGTAAAAAAAAAGATCTATTTTGGCGGAAATTAGCTTCATCTCGAATAACTTTTTTTATAATTCACCAAAAAAAATAGTCAATTGTTAACTGGAATAACCATAGTTTAGAAATGAAATTTAGAGCAATATCTCAGATGTGTCAGAAAAAAACTTCTCCGGATGCCATACCACGCAAAACAAACATTTTTTTGGGCAACTGAAAATATTAAGCATCTAGGAAATAAGCACATGGGTTTCCATATGATCCAATTCTAACCTGAATAATAAAACAGGGCATTAATGCAATACCACTTATGGCCAATGATCAGAAAAAGATAAAAATTCTTCAACAAGCACGATCCAAATAGAAAGGCAGAGGATTTACATTTCCTGTGATCTGCAATGCTCAAAAATCAATTTAATCGATGCTTCATGTTGGGCGAAAAGATGTCTTTAACACCGAAGCAAAAAAAATTCGCATAATTCTTTGACTGGGAAGGACAAACAATGATAATAGTCCACCTTTCCAAATGGAAAAAACTGGAAGGATTATATCAGTGATTACACGCTTGAAATGGGCTTGTGGAGAACCTCCTTACTCACAAGCAGATATGATGCATCAAACTGGCGTATTTCTCCTGTCGAATATAGAAATTTGGAATTTTGGATAGGAAAACTTAGGGTGATCAATGAAAATTGATGCTTCAGGATTGGCTAAAAGCATGCCAAAATCGCTTACAGAAGTTATTATTGCATCTTGAATGCAAGGCGACAGCCCTTCTATGCTAGAGAAGCAAATGCTAGTGACCTTTCATCGAAAAACACAACTCAGTTTGCTAAAGAAGCCATTAGCTTAAGATCATTAGATTTTTATAGTCCTACATTATTTGCATCGAATGTATGGCAAATGGATGTGTCAGGGGGTTGCCATAATTCATGCGGGACATTGACTGTAAACAGATACCGACCTTTGCACATAAAAGCACGATAATAAATTTTGTGTTGGATGTATGGATGGTTTTAAAAAGATATCATAATGGCATCAAAATGTTAATAAAAGGATTGCGACAAGAAGACTTGTCATCAGGCCATGACTGTGGAAGGATGAATTTAGGATTTATAAGATCTCTAAAAAAAAAACGCATTAGCATGAAATTTACTCTCCATTAAAGCTAAAATAATTTATTGTGTTCGGACTCAATGACGCATCTCACAAAGGATGTTTAAAAATAGGAAGAGGCGACGTCGGGGAAATAAAATATTTTGGGGTTAGAACCAATACAGTAATGCCACTAAATAGAAGCTGCCTAAAAACCGTATTCAATCATATTACACTAAACAGCAGGGGTATCTTACGATATACTCTTTTTTACTGATGGTGTCAATTTTTGCTTTGAAAAAGGAGTAATAAAGGCCTTCTCAGATTCTCAAGAAGTTCATAATGTATTTGATTCGCTCAGGGATCAAGACGCCAAAAATTTGACACAAAGAACAAAGCGAATGAGTGTTATTTACTGACCTTGAAAACGGTCAAAAAAGCAACAAAGCGGTTTAAGATGGAAGAGGATTCGCTGCTTAACTAGTGAAGTGGGCTGAATCATCAATTAGTCCATTATATTTAGACATGAGCAAGAAAAAGAAGCTATCGAAAAAACTGAAAAGTATTTTTAAAATAAGGAAATGATAATGCTCTGGTTTGCTAAAATCGATTGGTAAACCGCTTTCTGCCTTCAAGTAGTAAACAAGACCATGGATACTCGTACTTAATACGTAACCCATTTCGACCATAGTTGTTAAAGGTTTGGTTGAAGACTTGCAAAACATTCTACGATCAAAAGATAAATATTCATTATGGTTCAAAGGCAACGGTGATTACTATTTGAAACCCTTAGAAAAAAGTTGTAAAAAAAAGCCCAAAGCTAATACAGTCTATTTGCCTCCATGCAAGACCTTAGAGGATCGAATTGGAGGTGGGATAATTTCATAAGAACGATGACCTGTTTGATACTTCTTGGGATTTCATTATGTAGATGAGCCACTACGAAGGCACGCAAACTGAACTTGGAAAATATAATTTTTAGATGAATTAAAGCGAGAAAATACTCGAGA
>Ga0163217_1045894_pt1 | contig 16221 bp, 20 predicted proteins | sample SynspAceP_FD_185933 | JGI IMG/M metagenome (GOLD analysis project Ga0163217, IMG submission 185933) | Saline lake microbial communities from Ace Lake in Antarctica - Synechococcus sp. Ace-P (PacBio error correction) | ecosystem: Environmental > Aquatic > Non-marine Saline and Alkaline > Saline ... | reverse complement strand
TTGTGAATTGGGGGGGGGGGAAACCCTTCCCCCCCCCCCCCCCCACCGATGTAAAAGGGGGGGGAAAAAAACGGGGGGGCAAAAACCATTTTTGGAAAAAACCCCCCGCCGGGGGGGGGGGGGGCCCAATTTTTGGGCCCCAAAAAAAGCGAATTTTTGAAAAAAAAGGGCTTTTTTTTTGGGCCCCGGGGGGGGGGGGACCGTTTTGCCGGGGACAACTTTTGCAAACGAAAATTTTTTCCCGGGGGCGGGTCGGGAAAAAAAAAAAAAACTTTGGGGGGTTTAAAGGAGGGAAAGGGAGGGGGCAAAAAAAATATTTTGAAGGTAAAACAAAAAAATTTTTTTTTTCTTTTTAACTTTCGGTGGTAAAAAAAAAAGGGGGGCCCCCCCTGCCGGGCCTTTTTTTTTCTTTTTTTTTTGGGTTTGGATGTGTTTTTTTGGTGGGGCTTGGGGTTTTGGGCGGGGAAATTTTGGATTGGGGTGGGCTTGTTATTTTATGGGTGGGGCCGGGAAAAAAAAAAAACCTTTTTTGGGGGGGCCGCAAAATTTTACCCAGTACAAAGAAAAAAGAAAAATGAGCATTTTCATGGGGGGGGGCGAAAAAAAAAGGGCCCTTTTAAGGTATTTTCCAAAAAGCCCCACTATCGGGCCTTTTTAAAAAAAAAAAAGAATTTTTTTGTGGGGCCCTTTTTTTTTTTTGGTTGGGGGAAAGGGGGGGGGGCGGAATTTTTTAAAAATTTTCCCTTGGCCTTTTTGGATTTTGCGGTTTTTTTAAAAAGGGAAAAAAAAATTTTTTGGGATTCCGGGATTTTGGGACCCGGGGCTTTTTTTAAACGGGGCTGGGGCTTTTTTTATTTTTCAAAAAACCCATTTTTTTTTTTCAATCCCGGATGGGGGCAACCGGGGATTTTGTTTTTCCCAAAAAAGGGGTTTGGGGTAATAAAAAACCCGGGGGGAAAGGGGGGGAATTTTAAAACCCTTGGGGAAGGTTTTTTTTTTTTTTTCCGTTTTGGGTTCCCCCAAAAAAACCGCCTTTGCTTTTTTAAAAAAACAAAAAGGTTTTTTTTTTTGGGGGCCCAATTGGCAGCCTAACCCCTGGGGGGGGGCCGTTTTTTTTGATGGGGGGAAAAACTTTAATGGTTTTCTGGGGGTTCTGGGGAAAAACGCCCAAAAAGGGAAAAAAAATTTTGTGATTTTTCTTTTGGCGGGGGGGCCAAAACAAACGTTTTCAGGGAAAGGGGGAAACAACCCGGAAATCCAAAAGCCTTTTGCTATTTTGGGGAAAGGGTTTTTTGTTTTTCGTTTTCAATTTTTGAACACCTTAGGTTAAAATTTATTTTTTTTTTTTGGCAAAAAAAAAAAAAAAAAAAAACCCCCATTTATTCCCCAAAAAACGGGTTTTGTAATTTTTTTTCAGGGGAAGTAACAAAAAAAGGCGGTTTTTTCGGGGTCCAAATTTTTTGGAAACCCCCCCAACCCAGGTTTTGGATCCGAATGATTTAAAAATTGTGTTTTTTTTTTAAATTTTTTATTGGCCAGGGGTTCCAAAGGGGTAAAAACTTGATGATTGGCCCCCAAGGGGGTATGGGTGGTAAAAAAATTTTTTTCCAGGCTTTTTTTGCCCGGATTTCAGTTTTTTCTTTTTTTTTTTTTTTTCCTTTTTTTTAAAAAAAGGGGGGCCCCGCCCCCCAAAGGTTGGGTTTTTGCGGGTTAAACCCTCGGGATTAATTTGGGGGCGGCCCGGGCGGGGGGCATTTTTGATTTGGGGGGCTTCAGGATTATTTTCGTTTTTATTTAATTTTTTTTTCGGGGGTTTTTTTTTTTCTGCCCTTTTGTTTGGGGGGGTTTTTTTGGGGCCCCCGGCCGGGCCCCTTTTTTTTTTCATTTCTAAAAAAGGTGTTTTTTTCTTTCTTTTCGGGTTTTCCCAAAACCCCGGGGGGGGCCAAAAAATTTTTCGGTTGGATTTTTAAATTTTTGCCGGGTTTATTTTGGGGCGAAAAAAAAAAAAAAAGCCTTACCAAATTGGAAATTTCAACTCGTGGGTTAGGCAACAAAAAACAAAAGGGGGGGAACGGAATATTTTTGGGCAATTTTTTTTCCTGTGAAAATTTTAAAAAAACCCCCAGGGGGAAAAACCCGGGGAAAAAACATGAAAAGTTTTCGTTTTTCCAGGGGGGGTCGGGGTTTTTTTTGGGGAATGGGTTTTTCCCCCCAAACCTTTTTTTAAATTTCCGGCCCCCAAAGGCCCCGAATTTTGGGAAACCATTTTTATTTGGGGTAATTCCGGAGGGGGGGAAAACTTTTTGGGGAACAAAAAAAAACGGGGGGGGCCTATTTGTTTTCCGGGATTGCTTTCCCCCAATGGGGGGCCCCCCCGTTGAAATGGGGCGGGCCCAAAAAATTGAATTGAATTTTTGGGGATGGCCCCCCACCCCCGCCTTTTAATTTTGTTATTTTTTTTAAAAAAAGGGGGGCGGGATTGGGTTTTTCTTTTTTTCCTTTGATTTGAAATTTTTTTTTCCAAAGGGGGCCAGGGGTTCGTTTTCGGGGGAAAAGAGGGAAAAAAAAAAAAAAATTTTGGGGAATTAAGGCTTATAAAGTGGGACCCGGAATTTTGGAAAAAAAAACGTTTTTGTTTTGGAAAACGTGGGGATTTGCGGGGGGGGGGATGGTTTTTTTTTTTGCTAAAGGGAGGGGGGGGGGGGACTTTTTTTTCCCCCCAAGGTACTTTTGGGGCTTTGGGACCCCCCTTTTCCATTTTTTTTTCTTTTTCTCCCCTTTTTTTTTCCCCCCCCCCTTCAACCTCCCTTCCCCCCCGTTTTTGTTTGTTTGTTTGAAAGAGAAAAGAATTTGGAGGTCCCAAAAGGGCAAAGTTAAACTGAGGGGGGTTTTTTTTCTGTTAGGGGGGGGGGGCCCAAAAAAAAAAAAAAAAACCCAATTTTTCCCCGCCCAAAATTTTTTTCAACCGGGGTCCACCCCACCGGTTTTTTTTTTTTCAATTCCGTTCAAAACCTTTTTAATAAAAGCTTCAATCCCAAAAATTCTCCTTTCCCCACCGGGGGGAAAAAAAAAAACGGGGAAAAACCCATGGGGGCTTGGGGGATTCCAATTTCAAAAGGGGAGAAAAAAAAACAATCCCGCCTTAGTTTTATAAAAAAAAAAAAAAAAAGGGCGTTTTTGGGCAATTTTCCCCCCCAAAAAAAATTTTTTTCAAATTTTCCAAAAAAATTTTTTTTCTTTTTTTTTTTTTTGGGGGGGGCCCCCCGGCCCAAAATTCCCACCGGGGGGCCATTTTGGGGAAGGGCAATCGGGGAAACCAAAATTTTTTAGGGGGGGGCGTTTTTTTTAAAAGTTGGTTTTCGGATTTTTACCCATTTTTAAAAAATGTTCCCCATGGGGCTTTTTGGGGACGGGGATTTAAAAAGGGTTGGACCATTTTTCCAACGGGGGGACTGGGGGGGGGGGGACGGGGGAACCTTTTTTTTTTTCCCAAATTTGGGGTTTCGGTTTTTTTTTTTCTTGGGGGTAAATCCCCCCCCCCACCACCCAAAAACCGGATGCAAAAAAAATTTAAAATTCCGTTTTTTTTTTTTTTTTTCTTGGGTTTTTTTTTTTTTGTTTTTTTTTTTGGGCTACCCCACGAGTTGTTTTTTTTTCAAAAATTTGGTAAAAACGGGGCCCCCCATTTTTTTTTTTTTTCTTCGCCCCCCCAAAAAATTTACCGCAAAAAAAAAAAAAAATAAAATTTCAAAAAACGGAAAAATTTTTTTTTGGGGGGCCCCGGTTTGGGGGGAAAACCGAAGGGAAAAAAAAGGGGGAACCAAAAAAAACTTTTACCGATGGGGAGGCGCCGGCCCCCAAAAAAAAAAACCAAAAAAAAAAAAAAGCAGGGGGGACGGGAAAAAAAAAAAATTAATTATTAAACCGATTTCTTGAGGGGGGCCCAATTTTTTTTAATTGGGGCGGGCCCCCCCGGGGGCCAAAAATTTTTAAAAAAAAATCGAGTTAACCCCGGCCAAAAAACCCCAAAACTTTTTGGGGGGCGCCTTTTCAAGAAAAAAAAGGGGACCTGAATACGGCAAAAAAAAAAGGGGGGGGGGGGGGGGGCTGGATTTTTTTTTATTTTTTCCAAAACCCCCCCATAAAAACCCCTTTGGCACGTTTCAAATTTCAAAAAAAAAAGTTTAAACCCCTTTGGGGGGAACTTTGCGCAATATTAAACCACCCAAATTTAAATTTTTTTTTCATCCCCGGAATTTTCCCCACTTTGGTGGGTTTTTTTTCCAATTCTGGACCGGCGGGGGACCCCCCGCTTTTGGTTAAAACTTTCTTTGAATTTTTTACCCCCCCCCACCGTTTTGGATTTTATTTTGGGGTGCCCCAAAAAATTTTTAAAAAAAAATTTTTTACCTTTAAGGTGGTTTTTCAAGGGGAAAAATTTGACGGGGGGGGGGAACCAAAAAAAAACCCTTTCAAAATTAAAGGGGGGGGGGGGCCAAGGGCTTAAAATTCCGGTGGTTCTTTTTTTTCCCTGGGGAAACGGTTGCGGGCAAAAAAAAAAAAAAAAAAACCCCAAGGGGAATTTTTTTTTTTCCCCCCCAAAACCAAAAAGGTTTTTTTTCTTTTTTGGCGTTTTTTTTTTTTTTTTCCCGGGGGGGGGGAAAAACAAAAAAAGGAAAAAACATTTTTAGTTCCCCATTTTCAAACCGGCCCCCAGTAAAGGGGGCTTTTTTGCAATTTGGGCGAAAAATTTTCCTTTTAAAAAAAGGCAAAGAGGGGGGCGGTTTGGACCCAAAACGGGGAAAAAAAAAAAAACACTTTTTTTTTCAAGGGGTTTAAAAAAATTCCCATTCGTTTTTATTAAAAAACCAAACTTTGAAAACCCAATTTTTCGGGTTTGCCCCGCAAAAAAAATTCCCGGATTTTTGAAAAAATGGTTTTGAAAGGGGGCCTAGGGGCGGTAAAAAAGCCGGTCAATTTTTCGAATCATTTTTTTTTCCTTTAAAAAACCGGGGCCATCAAGGGGGGGCAGGGGGGGGGAAAATTTTAATTCCCCTTTTTTCAACAAAAGGGGCCCCAACCATTAAATTTTTTTTTTCTTTAAAAAAAAAAAGGGGCGGCGGAGTGGGGCGCTTGATAAACTTAAGGGGGGGGCTCGCCCCAATTTTTTTTGATTTGCTAAATTTCTTTTTTTCTTTTAAACCTTGTTCAATTTGCGGGCGGGGGGGGGGGGCCCCCCAAAAAAAGGGTTTTTTTTTTTTCCCGGGGCAAAAACATTTGCAGGGGCCCCCCCAACCCCCCATTTTTCCAATTTTCCCCCCGCCAAAAAAAAAAAAAAAACCCCAAAAAAGCCCAAAACAAAACAAAACAAATCCACCCAAAAAAAAAAAAGAAAAAAGCCCGGGGGCAGGGGGGGCTTTTAACCCCCCCCCACCGAGTTTTAGGGGAAAAATTTTAAAACTTTTCAAATATTTTTTTGCTTTCTTTTTTTTTTTTTCCTTTTTGGTTTCTTTAACCGCCAAAGTTTTTTTTCGACGGGGCGGGGAAAATTTTTTTCGTTGGGCCCCCCAAACCAGTTTTTTCCGGGGGGGCAAAACCGGGGGGTTCCGGGCCCCAAAAAGGGGGCTTTTTCCAAATTCGCTGCCAAAATTTTTTGGGCCGGGGGCGGTTTTTTTTCCAATTGGTTTTTGGCTTTTCCTTTTTTTAAACCATCCGTGGGAGTTTTTCATTTTTTTCCCCCACCCAACACCCCAAGGGGGGCCACCCCAAAACTTCCCCCCCAAACTTTAACCCCCTTTTTTCACCGCTTCCCTCCCGCTTGGGAAATTTTTTAAAAGGGAAGGGGACTCCAATACTTTATTTTTTTTTATTTTTTTCATTTTTTCAAATTTGGGGAAACAAAAATTTTTTGCGTTTAAATTTAAAATTAAAAAAAAAGCATTAAACACCCGCCCCCAAAAAAGCACCCCGGGTCTTTTGGGGATGGGGGGGTTCATTTTTTTTTAATTTTAAGGGGGGGAAAGGGAAAAAAAACCCCCCCCACCCCCCAAACCTTTTTCCCCCAAATTTTCTTTTCCCTCTTTTTTACTTTGGGGGCGCAAAAAATTCTTATTGGGCCAACGGGGGTTGAATTTTAAAAAGGCGGGGGGTTTTTTTTTTTCTTGGGCTTTGGGGAAAAGGGGGGCCAAAAAAAGTGTTTTTTGAGGGGGGAAAACCACGAAAATTGGGTTTTTGGGGGGGGGAATTCCGCCAAGTTTCTAATTTGTTTTTTTTTAACGAGGGAAAAAAAGGCCCAAAACATCAAAATCAAACAAATTTCTTTGCGGGGGACAAAAAAAACAGAATTGGGGGGGGGGGACCCAAAAAAAAGGTTTGGGGTTTTTAAAAAAAATTTTTTGAGGGGCCCCCCCCAAGGCCCCGGGGGGCCAAGGCCAACCATTTTTTTACGGGGTTTTTAAAAACGGTTTCGCGGGGGGGGGGGGGGGAAACCCCAAAAAAAAACCCCCCAAACATTTTTTTTTTTTTTTTTTTTTTTTTTTTTTCACCCTTTTTGAAAAAAAACCCATTTTTAAATCGCAATTTCCCATTTGGGGGGACCGGCCCAATTTTTTAAAAAAAACAAATTTTGGGGCCTTAAGGGGGAAGGGGGCTGCTTTGGGGGCGGGGGGAAAAATTTTTTTAAAAAAGGGGGGTTCGGGGGGAATTGGAAAAAAAACTCCCGCGGGGGGGGGCAAAATCCCAAATTTTTTTTAAACCCCCCCCCATTTTTTTTTGGGAAAACCCCGGGGCCCCGGGCCGCGGGGATTTGGCCCCAAAAAAAATTTGGGGCTTTTAAATTTGGGGGATAAAAACCCCCAAAGTTTTTCCAACTCGGGGCCAAAAACGCGACATCTTTTTTCCCGAATTTGTTAATTTTTTGCCGGGGCTTGGGATTTGGGCCCCTTTTTTCTTTGCTAATTACGGGGGTTTTTTCAAAACTGGGGGCAGATGGAATAACCAAAAAAAAAAGGGGGCCAATGGGGGACCCGGGCTTTTTTTTAAAAAATTGTTTCCCAAAAAAAATTATTTGCCCCCGGCCGGGGGGGCCAATTTTTTTTTTTTCCCAAAAATTGGCCTTTCAATAAATTTCCAAAAAGGTTTTCGGGGGATTTTTTTTTTCTTTTGGGCCTTTTTTCAAAAGGCCGTTTAAAAGGCCCCCCAAGGGGCGGCTTTGCGGGGCTTTTCTTGCTAAAAACACATTTCATCCCCAAAAAAAAAAAAATTTACGAAATTTTTTCCCCCACTTTTCAAAATCCTTTTTTTTTTTCAGGGAAACAGGAAAAAAATTGGAAAAAAAAAAAAAAAACAAATTTTTTTACCCCCCAGGGTAACCCATGGATTTTTTTTAATTTTTTTTTTTTTTAACCCCCCAGCTTTTTAAAAAAAACCAAATTTATTCAATTTTTCTTAAATTGGCAAAGAACCCCAAAGGGAAACCTTCTGTAAATTTTTTTTTCAAACTTAATTAAAAATTGGGTTAAATTTTTTATCCCCACCCCCCGGGCTACAAAAGGGCGGGGGGGGGGGCCTTCAATTTTTTGGGCCAAACCCCAAAAAATAAACGGGGGGGCCCCTTTTTCTTTCTTTTTCTTTTTGGGGGGGGGGTTTTCCTTTGCCGAAAAAAAAAAAAATTTTTTTTTCCCCCAAATTTTACCCGGTTTTGGGGGTTTTTTTCCAAAGGGGGGCAAAAAAATTTTAAAGCCCCTTGGTTTTGGGGGCCCGGTTAAAAAACAAAAACATTTGGGGCCTTTAAAAACCCAATTCTTTTTAAAATCCCCCCGCGGTAAGGGGGGCAAACCCCAAAAGTTTCCTTTTTTCGCAAAAAAACCCCCGGGTTGGTTTTCCCGGCCCCGGATTTTTTTGAAGGCTTTCAAGGGGGGAACCAATTTATTTTCTTAAATCTTTTTTCCTTTGAATTTATTTTTAAAAAACCCCCCACAAATTTTCCAAAAAAAATTTGTCCGGCGGGTAAAAAACGTTTTTTCTAAACCCCCCGGAAAAAGGGTTTTTTTCCCCCCCGGGGCAAAAAAACCCGTTGTGTTTTTCCCATTGTTCCCCAACGGGGAACCGAGCAACCGGAATTTTTTTTTTTGTTTTCGGAAAAAAAAACCAAAATTTACCTTTGCGGGGGGGGGGGGGGGGGAAAAAACCCCCAACCACGGGGCCCGTTGTTGAAAAATTCCTTTCTTTTCTTTTGGGGCGGGCAATTTTATTACGGAAAAAGGGAAATGCTAAAAAAAAAAAAAAAAAAACTTTGGGCCCGGGGGGGGAAAAAAACCCCCAAACCAAAAGGTTTTTTTCCCCCAAAAGGGGCCCCACAAAAAAAAAAAATTTCCGGACTTTTTTAACCGGGTTTTTCAAAAACCCAAATTCCCCCAACCAGAGATTAAAATGTAAAAAAAAATTTTTTTTTTTATTGAATTTTTTTTTTCCCCACCTTAAAAGGGGTTTTTAAAAAAAAAACTGGGGAAAAAAAAAACTGAATTTTTTATTTATTTAAAAAAAAACCGGGGCCCCAGGTATTTTTTTTTTCATTTTTAAAAAAACCCCCCAAAAAAACGAGGAAAAAAAAAGGACTTTTTGAAGAAGGGGGGGGGGGGGGGGGGCCCCTTTCATGTTTTTTAAATGGGGGGGAAATTTTTTTAATTTTTGCGATTAAGGGAAAACTAATAAAAAAACCCCCAAACTTTTTTCTTTGGCCCAGGGGGGGTTTTATCTTTTACAAGGGCAAAAAATTAAAAAAAAAAAAAAACCCGGGTAACAAAAAGGGGGGCGTTACCGGGGCCAAAAAAAAACAAAAAATAGGGGGAAACGGGGGGGGGGCCGGTTTTACCCCCCTCGCCCACCCCCTACCCATTTTTTTTTTTTTTTCCAACCTAAAATTAAATTTGGGAATCAAAAAGGGCGATAGGGATTTTTTTTGGCCACAATTTATTTTTTTTTTTTCTTTGGGTAAAAAATCCTTTCTTTTCCCCTAAAAAAAAACTTTTCAAAAAAAATTTTTTTTTGGGTTTTTAGGGGCCAAAAGGGGATTTTGGGGGGAATTTTTTTCCATTCCCCAGAACCACCCCAAAGGATTTTTTTTGCTTTTTTCACCCATTTTTTTATTAAATAAAAGCGGGCCCCAAAACCTGAGGGGGGGCCAAAAAAAAAACCCCCCCACCCCCCCGGGGCTTCTAGGGGGGGAAAAAAAAAGCCACGTTTTTAAAGGGGCCCCCGCCCACCGGGGGTTTTTGGTTTGAAATTCCTTTTCTTCTTTTTCTTTTTTTTTTTTCCCTTTCCCTTTTTCCCCTTTATTTTTTCCCGTTTGGTTTTGGTTTGGTTTTGAAGAAGAAGAAAATTCCATTTTTTTTCAAAAACCCCGTGGCCGGGCTTTAACGTGGGCTTTTTTTTTCCTAGAAGGGGCGGGTTTGGGGTTTTTGGGGGCTTTTCAGGTTTGGCTTATTTAAATAAAAAAAAAATGGTGGGGTTTTTGAAGGGGGGGGGGGGGGGCAATTTTTTTTTCTTGGGTTTTTTGTTTTTTCTTGGGGAATGATTTCCTTAAAAAATTTCTTTTGGGGCCTAAAAACCCAAAAAGGGTTTTTGAAAAAGGGTTTAGGGGGGGGGAAGGAAATTACCCAGGGAAAAAAAAAAATTTTAAATTTTTGTGCCCCCCCCAATTTTCCCCTAAATTTTTTCCGGGGGGGGCTGGGAAATCAATTTTAAAAATTTTTTTAAAAGGGGGTATCGGGGGGATTGGGTTTAAAAAGGGGGTTTTGGAAAGGGTAACCCCCGGGGGGGGGCCCGGGGGTCTATTGGTTTTTTTTTGGCCCCCAAAACCCCGGGTTTTAAAACCCCCCCCCCCCGCTTTTTGGGGTTTAAAAAAAAAAAAACCCGGGTTTATGGGGGGGGGGCCCTGGGTAGAATTTTTAAAAACTTGGGCCCAAAAAAAAGAAAAAGTTTTTGGGGGTTTATAGGTTTTCTTTTTAAATTCGCCAAAAAATTAAAATTTTTCCAAATTTTTTTAAAAAAAAAAAACCCCCCATTTGGGGGGGAGGGGGGGTTCTTTCAGTTTTTATTCCTTTTTTTTTTTTTTCTTTAACCGTTTTTGGGTTTTTTTAAAATTTGAATTTTAAAAAAACTTTGGGGCGTTTTTAATTTAATTTAAAATTCAGGGTTTTTTTTTAGTTTAAAAAAAAAAAAATTTTTAAGGGTTTTGGATTCTTTATAAAAAAAAAAAATTTTTAAAAATTTTAAAATTTTTTCCTCTGGGTTTTGGGTTTTATTTTTGGTTTTTTGGAAACCCGGGTGTTTTAAAAAAAGTTTCGGAATTTTTTGGGGTGGGGGGGCCTGGGGGGGACTTTTTGTGGGGGGTCCGGGGCAAGGGTTTTTTAAGGGCCAATTTTTTTCTTTTTGTAAATTAAAAATTGCCCAGGAAAGGGAAGATTTTCCAAAAAATCCCCAACCGGGGGGGCCGTTTGTTTGGGGGGTTTCCCCCCGGGCCCCAGTTATTTTTTGTTATCCGGAAAAAAAAAAAACAAGGGGTTTTTTTTTCCGTTTGGCTCGTTTTCGTGGGAAAAAAACCAAATTTTTTTGGGGGAAACCCCCAAACCGTGGGGGAACCACCTCCCGGGGGGGGTTAGGGGAAAACCGTTAAACCCCCCGGGCCCGGGAAAAAAATTTTTTTGGAGGATGTGGTTAATTTTTAAAATCCCCCCAGAAGGGGATTAAAAAAGGATTATTTTTGGGGTCCCTTTTGGGAAAAAAAGGGCCTTTTTTCCCAAATTCGGGCGGCGGAACCCATAATAAACGGTTTTTTTGGGCGGAAAAAAAAAAGAAAACCTTGGTTGCCTTTACCGGCGAATTTAAAAAAAAAAAATGGGTGGTTTTTTTTAAGGCATTTGTTGTAAACCGGCCAAAAAAGTGGGCTTTTTTAAAAAAATTGGGGCTTTTTTTTGGAAAACCCCCACGGGTTAAAAAAAATTTTGGGGGGAAAAAAAAATTTTTTTTCGCCAAAAAAAGAAAAAAAAGGCCCCCCAAAGGAAGGGAAAAGGGGGCCCGTTTAAAATTTGTTTTGGGGGGGGGGGGGGCATTAAATAATTGGGGAAAGGGGGGGCCCCCGGGCTGGTAGGGGGGGCGGGTGGTGGGAAAATTTTTTTAAAACCCCCAAATTAATTTTTTAAGTTTTTGATTTTACGGAAAAGGGGGGGAAAGGGGGGGGTTTTCTTGTTTTTTTTTTCTTTTTTTATGCCCAAATTTAAAAGGGGGTAAGGGAAAAAATTTTTTGAATTTGGGTTTTTAGGCGGGGGGGTTATTTTAATTTTTCCCCAAATTTGGGTTTTACTGGTTTAAATTTCATTTCTGGGGTTTCTGAGGGATTTTTTTTTGAAAAAGTGGGGAAAAAAAAAAATTCGTTAAAAAATTTTTTTGGGGATGATTTGGTGTTTTTTAGCCAAAAGGGAGGAAAAAAAGGGGGGCGGCGGGGCAAGGGCCGGGGGCCTTTGGGGGGGGGGGGCTTACGTGAAAAAGGGGGGCAAAAGGGGAAAATTCCCGGACGTTTTTTTGATATTTGGGGGGGGGGGGAAGGGGGGGGGGGGCAAAATTATTTTTGCCCCGGCCCGGGGGGCGCAAAATAAGTTGGGGGGGGGACCTAAATTTTTTTAAGGGGGCGGTTTTTTTCCATTGGGGGGGCTTTTTTGGGGGTTTAATTTTTTTTCCCATTGGGGGGCAGTTTTTTTTTGGGAAAAAAAAAAAAAACGTATAAACAAAGGGGAAAGGGGGCCCCCCAATTTCCCAAGTGGGGCCGCCCAATTTTTTACCCCCCCAAATTTTCGGGAAAAAAGGGATTGTCCCGGGGGGCGTTTGGGCGGGGAGTTGGAACCCTTGGGGTTATGCCCCATTAAAAAAAAAAAAAGGGGGGCCCAATTTTTTGGGGGGGGGGCCAAAATTCCCCGGCCGGCCCGGGGGGGGGGCCCGTTTTCAAAAAATGGGTTAATTGGGGAGTTTGGGGCCGAATTTTCAAATTTCCCCCCGGGGAACCTTTTAAATTTTTCCGGGGGGGGGGGGGCCAAAAAGGGCAAAGGGGGCTTTTCTAGCCAATTGTTTTAAAAAAAATTGGGGGGGGGGCGGTTTTCCATTTTTGGGAAAAATTTGGCCCGGAAAATTTTTTATTGGGTGGTTTTTTTTTTTCCAGGGGTGGATTTTTTTTGTGGGTTGGGGTTTTTTTTTTTCCCGGACCCCCGTTTTAACGGTTTTTTTGGTGGGGGGCTGGGCCCGGCTTTGGGGGGCAAAATTAAAAACCAAAAACCTTTGGTGGTTCATTTTTTTCTTGGTTTTGTTTCCCGGGGGGGCCAGATTTTGGAATTTGGATGTTTTTTTTTGCTCGTTTTTACATTTAAAACTTTGCCGGGATCCCCCAAAACCCATTCGTTTGGGTTTCCCCTTTCCCCAAACTTGGGGGCCTTTTTTTCCAAAAAAAAAGGGGGGCACGGAACCGGGGCTTTTAATTTTCCCCCAAAAACCGTGGCCGGATTTTTTTTTGGCCAGTAAAGGGGGAAAGGGAAAAAAAATTTTTGGAGTTTTTGTGTTTTTCTTTTCCCCCCCTTTTTAATTTATTTGGGGACCAATTTTCCAAAAAAAAGGAAAAACCCGGTTTTTGGGCTGGGGGCCGGGGCGTGTTTAGCTAAAATTTTTATTTTTTTACGCAAAAAAATTTTTTGTTTTCCCAATGATTTTTTTTTTAGTATTTTGGAGTTTTTTTTTCCTTTTTTTTTTCTTATTTTTTTTTTTCAAGGGGGCCCGAAAAAAGAAGGGCGGTGGAGGGGTTAAAAGTTTGGAGGGTGTGGGGTTTTTTTGGGGGGCCCCTGGGTTTGGTTTGAATTTGGGGGGGAACTTCCCCCCCCACGGGATTTTGAAAAAAAAGAAAACCCGGGGGGGGGGGGGGCGCAAAACATGAAAAAAACCCCCGCGGGCAATTTTGGCAGGGCGGGATTTTTTTGAAAGGGGGGCCTTTTTTTGGGGGGGCCCGGGGACGTTTTGGCCGGGAAAACTTTTGTTTTTGGGGGGCACGAATTTTTCCCCCCCCCCCCTGGCGGGGGTCGGGGAAAAAACCCCTTTGGGCGTAAGGGAGGCGAGGGAAGAAATTTTTATGAAAAGTAAAAACATTTTAAACCTTTCGTGGTAAAAAAAAAAAGGGGGGGCCCCCCCCCCCCCTTGCCGCTATTTTTTCTTTTTTTTTGGTGATGGTTTTGTTGTTTTTTTTGGGGGGGCTGGTTTTTGGCCGAAAATTGGATTTGGGGTGGGGCTTGTTATTTGTTTTTTTGGCCGGGGGGGGGGAAAAAAAACCTTGGGGGGGGGGCCCCCGCAAAAATACCAGTTAAAGGAAAGAAAAATTAGGGGGGGCTTTTTTCATGGGGGGGGGGCGGGGCCCTTTGTAAGGGTTTTTTATTTTTTTTTTTTTCAAAAAAAGCCCCCCAAAAAAACCGGCCCTTTTTTTAAAAAAAAGATTATTTTTTTGGTTTGGGTTTTGGCCCTTTTTGTTTTTTTTGGGGGAAAGGGGCCGAATTATTTTTTTTTTTTTCCTTTTTTTTGCTTTGAATTTTGCGTTTTTAAGGGGGGAGGAAAAAAAAAATGGGAACAATCCCGGATTTTTGAAACGCTTTTTACCGGGCTTTAAAAAAGCTTTTTCAAAAAACCCAATTTTTTTTCAAAATTTCGGATTTCCCAAAAACCCGAATTTGGTTTTTTTTTTTTTCCAAAGTTTTGGTTTTTTAATAACCCGAAAAAATGGGGGATAACTTTGGGGAGGGGGTTGGTTTTTTTTTTTTTTTCCCGGTTGGGTCCAACGGGGGGGGGCTTTTGCTTTTAAAAAAAGAATTTTTTTTTGGCCCCAATTTGGGGGGGGGCAGGGGGGGGGCCTTAACCTTGGGGGGGGGGCCGGTTTTTTTGATGGGGGGGGGGGGGGGGAACTTATGTTTTTCTGTTTTTTTTTGAAAACGCCAAGAGAAAAAAAAAAACTTTTGTTTTGGGATTGTTTTCCTTTTTGGGTGCAAAAAAAAACGGGGGCAGGGGGGGGAAACCCCACCCGGAATTTCAACAAGCCTTTGCTATTTTGGAAGGGGTTGTTCGGTTCATTTTTTTTCTGAAAAAAACCAAAACCCTTTTTAAGGTTTAATTTTTTTTATTTTTTTTGGGCCCCAACCCCCCCATTTAAAATTTTCAAAAACGTTGTAAATTTTCAAGGAAAAAAAAAAGGTTAACCAAAAAAAAAGGGGCCGGGGTCCGTTTTTCAATTTTGGGGGGAACCCCCCACAATTTGTTCGGAATTTTTTGAAATTTTAATTTTTTGTTGTTTTTTTTATTTATTTGGCAGGTTTTTTTTCCAAAGGGTTTAACCTTTTGATTGGGGGATTTTTTTTGCCCAAAGGGTTATGGTTTTGAAAAATTTTTTTCCCCCCCAAAAGGCCTTTTTGCGGCCGGATTTCCCCCCAGGGGGGGGGTTTTTTCTTTTTTTCTTTGGGGGGGGAAAAAAGGGCGGCGGGCCCAGGTTGGGGGTTTTGCGGGGGTTTTTAAAAAAAAAACTCCGTTTTTTAAAAATTTGGGGGGCCGGGGCCGGGGGGGCCCATTTTATGGGGGGGGGGGGCCTCCAAGATCCGGGGTTTTTATTAATTTTTTCGGGTTTTGCTATTTTTGTTGGTTGGGGGGGGGGGGGGGGGGGGCGCGCCCCCTTCATTTCGTTAAGTTTAGGGTTTTTTGTTTTTTTCCTTTTCTTTCGGGTTTTTCCCAAAAACGGGGGGGGGGGGGGAAAAATTTTCCGGGTTTTTGGATATTTTTTTTTTGCCAGGTTTATTTTTGGCGAAAAAAAATTTTGGGTACCCAAATTTGTTTTTTTTCACCTTTTTCGTCCGAGCACTGGCCAGGAAGCCCCTTGACCTCTCGATGAACCAGCCCTCTTCGGCCGGGTCACCGCCGCACGAAGCGCACGAAAGGGGAGGGGAAGATGCGTGCCCCAGGCCGCAGCTTCGCGCGGTGGCTGAACGGCGGGACGGGCAACGCGGCTCCAGGCAGTGACGATTGCGGCAGGCAGTGTGCACGGTGGGGCGAAAGAAGAGTCGGCGATGGGCGGCGGAGAAACCGGCCGGGCCCGCGCGATGTCGGCACGAACACCGGGTGATCGAAAGCGGGATCCGGGGGAAAAACACGCGTGAAGATTTGCAGCCGCACCGAGCCGGGTCTGTTTTCCGAGTGTGAAGTTTTGGGGCGCCAGGCGCGCGGCACATGCTTCAACTCCAAAAAAAAGAAAAAAACCCAAATTGACCCGGGAAAAAAGAAACGGATATTTTTGGCAATTCCGTTGTGGGGAATTTAACCCCCGGGGGGGGGAGAACGGACCCCCCCCAATTGGAGGGGTGGGTTTTTTCCAATTTCCGTTTTTTTTTTGAAAAATTGGTTTTTTCAACTTTTTTTTTTTTAAATTCCCGGGGGCCCCCAAAGGCATGAATAATTCTGGGCTTCGTCGCCGATCGGGGGCCATTTATAGGTCTGCCCGTGATCGCTTGATGGTCTGAGTAGCGATTCGGATCGACGGGAGGGGCCAAACTCGGTTTTGAAGAAACCCGGCCGGGGGGGCGGTAGGAGACGGGGCGGCGGGGGGGGGGCGGGGGCCCATTTGTCTATTTTGTTTTTCGGGGGTGTCAGCTCTGCGCGGGGAATTTTGGTTTCAGCCAGGCATTGCTTCCTCCACCACGGGCCATTGTTTTTTGGGGGGGGGGGGGGGGGGGCATGCTCCTCCCGTTTCGGTTTCTGTGTGTGTGGAGCGAATGGGGGGGGCCCCCCCGGGGCCCCAACAAAAAAAAATTGGGTAAATGAAAATTTTTTTTTGATTGCGTGGGGGCGTCACGAACGCGCTGCTTAGCCCAGCAGCCCCCCCAGATGCAGATCCTCCCAATGCCTGCGAGGTCTGCTGGGCACAGTCCCCACCATATGCCGTTCCCAGCCGAATCGCCCGAGATCTTCCCGCGCGCCACAGCTCCACCACTGGCCCTGTCTTTCCATAATTCTTATATGGTTTTGTTTAAAAAAGAAAAAAAAAAAAAAGGGCGATTTTGGGGGTTTTTTTCTTTTTTCTGGATTTGGAATTTTGCCAAAGCGAATGTGGGGGGGGGGGGTTGCAGCCGTCGACCCAATAGTGGCATTGGCGCCTGT
>Ga0163217_1030160_pt1 | contig 16222 bp, 12 predicted proteins | sample SynspAceP_FD_185933 | JGI IMG/M metagenome (GOLD analysis project Ga0163217, IMG submission 185933) | Saline lake microbial communities from Ace Lake in Antarctica - Synechococcus sp. Ace-P (PacBio error correction) | ecosystem: Environmental > Aquatic > Non-marine Saline and Alkaline > Saline ... | reverse complement strand
ATACATCTTACAAAGTAGAAAAAAGGCCTCTAATGATACTGTTGCGGTAAGAAATAGGAAGACCGATCTGACACGCCACAGGGAACCTTTCAGCAATGATCCTCAGAAAATTGAAGAGTACTTGCAGGGATTTTCTGGGGCAGCTGTAACTGACAGCAGTAATTAAGTACCAGCATTGATTTCATGATGCAGAACGTCAAGCAACCAAAGAAGCTGGGAGAGCGCAGGTCTTAGTAAAGGCGAATCATCAATGAGCCACTGCAGCCGAACATTGGCTTATGTTTTATGGACAAAAAGGAATCAAGACATGAAAATCGCCAGTGTATGGGACCTTGGTGGATTGGTACATTGATAGCTCAGTCCTTGAAACTTGTGCATGCGTATTCGAAGTAAAATCAACAATGGTGACTGACACCTTGGGTGTGAAAAGAACTTTGACTCAAAAAATTCATGGAATTAGCGCTTGCAGAAGAATTCAAAGTCTGAAAGAGCAAATTTGACTTGAGGACAAGATCCAATGGCCCTCAGAGGACTGAAAGAGCTTCCAAAAAGCTAAAATTGAACTTTCCAAGTTCTGCGTCTTACTGAAATCAACTTGCCATACATCACTGCTACCAGACTGTCCTAAGCACTGGTTCGAGAACCTTGCAAGCCGAAATTTGAGCAGCTAACTGAAGATTTGCGTCAGGAAGATCAATGGACCTTGTAAAAAGGCATTGAAAGGATGCTGGTAATGGATCCTTCGCGAAATAGATTGAAGTTAATCTTGGTAGGTGGTTCCACCGAATTCCTAAAATCCAGGAAGAAGTAGAAAAGTTCTTTGGCAAGAAGCCTTCCAAAAGTGTAGTAAACCCTGACGAAGTAGTGGCTAATCGGGTGCTGACCCATTCAAGGTGCGTGTATTGACAGTGAAGAAAGAGTCCTTCTTTTGGATTGACTCCTTTATCTCGTAGGAAATCGAAAAAACAATGGCGGTTGTTATTCACAAGGCTATCGAATCTAATACTAACTATTCCCGACGAAAAAGTCAGAGGTATTTCTTAACTTGCATCCGACAAAATCAGCCAGCGTAGACATTCCAGGCTACTTCAAGGAGAGCGAGCATATGGCTAAAGACAATTAGGAGCAATCCCGGAAGATTCCAAAACTTTCTGAATTCCACCTCCCAAGCGTGGCTGTAACTCAGATTGAAGTGACTTTTGATATTGATTGCCAAACGGTATCCTCAATGATCTGCCAAAAATAAAGGAACCGGAAAAGAGCAGAAATCAAGATGAATCTTCAGGTCTTTCTAAGAAAGAAATCGAACGAATGAAAGCTGACAGCAAGAGGCTAATGCAGGGCATCAGATAAAGATCGAAAGACGAAAAATTGACCAAACTAAATCAAGCAGATAGCTTAGTGTTCCAAGACTGAGCAAGCAGTTGACAAAGATACGGTTGATAAAACTTTCCGAAGGAAATAAATCAGGATCGAGTCTGCACTGCAACTTTGAAAGCTGCCCACTCAGGAACAAAATACCGAAGGTATTGATGCTGCAAATGGATGGCTTGAACAAAAGGCTGTGCGGAAGCAAAACACTGCCTTCAATCCGAAGATGTATACCTTGCTGGTGCCGAAGGTGCGCAAGCTGTGGACCGGATGCTAAAAACGCTGGATTTAGCGAAGGTACTACTAGTGACGGCGTGTCAGAATGCAGATTACGAAGAATAAGCGAAGACAAGAAAATAAGCGAGAACTTAACCATAAAACTCGCCAACCTGTGCATCATAAAACAGGTGCCGTTCTTATTTGACGAGCCAAGAATTCAAGATCATAGACGAGGTTCTTGGCTTTTGTTGTTTGAACAACGAAAATAAATCACATGCAACTGACGCTGAAATTAAATTAAGAAAACTCTCATTGTAGTGGGACAGAGTCTTGATCCGTCTAAAAAAAACCAAACGATAAAATAGGTTCAGGGACTTTATCTTCGCCCGAGTCCAAGAAAAGGAAAAAGTACAGCCAAGGCTATTATCATAAAGAGGCTGGTCCGGTTATTCCAATTCCTATGGCGACCCGAAATCAGGACCTTGGATGGAAACGAAGAAAAAAGCAATATGTCCCACTCAAAGCAAAAGAGGGGATTTAGCTATTTTCTTGCTTTCAAAGGGAGCTCATTGAGGTGATGTATGAAGGAGAAAAATATTACATCGTGTCTCAAACAAAACATTCTAATGCTGGAAACGAAGAGCATGAATAAAACCAAAGGCTCGGAGATCTTTTCCGAGCCTTTGTTTTATTCTAATGCCACCAAATTTTTCGCTTTCGAATGGAACTTCGGCAAACTCTTAAGATGCTTTGAATCCACTGGTTAATTTCGGATCTTCCCAAAACCTTTCTGTATGTTTTGCTTGCAATTCCTTTTGGATTATTAATGACCTTTTCGAAGTCCTAATAGCATGTAAGAACCTCCTTATTCCGGGACTTTAAAGTTTTTTGCTGCCGGACCTTTAGTAAGAGTCGGGCCTATTGTCAAAATACAAAACGATTCTTGAAGAACTGGCCCTTCCAACAGGTTTACATTTTTGGCAGCAGGGCCTTTTAAAATATTCCTGAGAAAAAAGAAGCCGAGAAATACTAGAAAAGCTCACCAGAATAGAATGATCTTTTCATGGCCGTATATTGTTGTACAAAAGGTATACTACGAAAAGAAAAAAATGTTCCATTGGGAACGGGAATTTTTTTAAATGATTGTTCAACATTTGAAAATTTTATTTTGTTTTTAGAGATTCCTGTTTTCTTAAAAAAATGGTTTCTAAAACTAGCTACGCTGGGGATCAAAAGCGAATTGATTTTATAAGTTCAGGATTCAAAAACACCCCAAGAAAATTAGAATTTGATATTGAAATAAAAAAAAAACCGAGGTGGAATTTCGACCTTCTGGCTTTAAATTTACAATAGAACCCCTAAAATAATTAGAATGGCGAAACAAAAAACTGCTGCAGTAAGAATGACGCAGAGATTTACTGCGGATTTAAGTCTTTATGACAAAAAAACTCCTAGCCCCCCATAGGAATCCAATCGGAGCTCAGAATCAGCGTAAGGTTTTTAGAGATTTCTGGCATTTCCAGGAAAAGAGTCATTTTTTTTGGGGGCAAATACATTTCCATTACCTGGCCTCCATTTACGCCTAAAAACCTTCCAACCCTCCGTTAAAACACACGGAAAATATTCTCCCCTTAGGTCCGATCGCGAACTTCTTCAGAAGTTGTTTGCCTGAAGATATCCGGCCAAAACCATAAAAATCCAGAACCATCGCCATTTGTATCTGAATATCAGACCCCGTGAAGATTTGACCTTGAGGCATGTGAGTATTATACGTTGTGTTCACACCGATAAACAATTGCATCAACACCATTGGAAGCCGTAGTTAAATCGACTTGAAAATGTCTTCCTGCAGAAGATTGGTCACCATTAAGTTCCATCATTGCGTCTAGTTTCCCCCCCGTCTGCATCTCCATAGACAAAATTCAAAAAGGTTAACTTCCAGCATCGTGGAATAACCATAGCTGGCGCACCTAAAGTATAGGTGCCCCGAGCATTGAATTCAAGTCATTATCCGTCGATTCATCACGGATGCCATCAGTGACCATTTGTCTGAACAAAGCAAGTCAGCTTTCAAAGCCAGTATGAGAGAACAATGGGCCCATACGAGACATGGTATGATGTGATAATTGAAATTAAAAAAACCCGGTCGGAGAAATTACCTCATAGCCAGGAAAGTATTGGAAATTTCGAAGGTCAAGTTACCACATCCCCCATTCACATTCCAATAGACATAAAGTTGAGTACTATCTGCGGAAACTACCAGCGAGCCGCCCTTGGCATTATAAGGCGGAGATCCAAATACTGCATTCCTCACCTCTTGGACGAAGACCAAATCAACCACTGCTCCAACTTTCTTCCCTTCATAGGCGATAATGTTTGCCATTCCTAAAGAAAAACCCGGCAAATTTCCAAAGAGGATGTTGGTGCTGAGAAAACTCGCCTTATTTGGCGCATTAAAAATTAGCATCTGAAAATAGGCATCCACCAGAGCCGAAAGGGTTAATTTGGAAGCTTCTTCCTCCTCAATAACCTCTACGATGGGACCTCTTCTTGTGCGAAAATATTTTGGGAAAAGCCAAAAATGTCAGAAATGAAACAGAATAAATTTTTCATGTTAATTTTGAATGTTAGTGAATTGTTAGAGTTGACTGGCAGGACCCCGTCCGGATGAAAGAGAGTGGTATTTTTTTCCGCGGAAGGGGTTCTTTATTTTATAGAATTGACTATTCGTTTCATAGACAATAGATAGCCTCTGATTGCCATGCCATGAGAGTCCAAACCGCTTGTTTTCTCATGTTCTTCAGCGACAAACTCGCGATTCCAATTGTCTTTTTTCAATATGAAAAATTATGAGGAAAGCACAAGAAAAGGCCATCGCTCCAACAGATTGCTACGGCCGTAAGCTGAGTAATAAAGGTATGCTCCGGGTTTGCATGGAGAAGATTCCAAACGGCAAAGTGTTACCCCAAAAACTCCGCAGCAAATGCACAGAAACTGCCACCTACAAACATCATCTAGCCTGAATCTATCAATAGCACCGCAGAAGTAAAACTACCAATACATCCCAACTACTATCCAATGATAATAGCAGAGCTGGAGTGATGACGTCAGCACCAGCAGTGAATCCTTACCAGTTCCTCCAAAATGCCATTCAGCATCATACCGTAGGTCAAGTCGTTTGAAAAACGATTATTTCAGCAAAAATCCGCCTAATCCGCCAAGCACAAGCGCCAAGCGGAAGTAGTCACCCAAAACAAGGAAAACAAAGCCGGATCGCAGAAAGCACCCGAGCCCCCGTTGAATCCGAACCAACCAACCAAAGCATAAATACCCCGATCACCGCCCAAAGCACACTTCCCCCGGGCTTATCCACAGTCTTTCCATTTACATTTAATTTCCCGATTCGTGGCCCTACAAGGATAACGCCTGCCAGTGCTCCCCATCCACCAAACAGAGTGACCAACTACTTCCAGCGAATCATAGAAAACCCATCTCATCAAGTGCGGCCACCACCCCATTTCAGCTACCCGATTAGCGGATAGACGTAAACCCACAAAAAACAAAGTGAAAATCAGGGTTAAGGCAGATATTTTAAACCCCGTCAGCAATAGCTCCAGGACCACGATAGTGGGCTGAACTGTAGCAGCCGACACATTCCTTGGAAAAGAAAATCGTCCAATACGTAAACCCTCCATCCCAGCATATCTTTGCTGTCACAATCAGCATCAGGCTGCGAGAAACCAAAAACATCTTCCAACCTGACAATCAAATTTCCAAACCATCCTCGCGAGTATCAAATCCTGGAAAATTAGGAAAAAGCCTACAATAAGCATAGGTCATTATTCCCAGATCGGAGTGATTGGTGTTTTAAAAGAGGATATTGACTGTGTTTTGGCTTGGCCAAAATGCCTGTTTCACTCCGGCAAATCAAGGCATGATGAATACCAAAGCGCGTGGAATTAGCATCATCAGAACATTGTTTGGTGGTAAATACCCTGCGCGTATTTCGCAGATAAGTCTGCCGTAGCGCCTATATCTTGGGCAATCTAGGGTACAAAATACTTCATAGTTTGAAGTTAAAAATTTGAGCGTTTTCAGAATTTAGTATAGGTTTGATAGAAATTGCTAGATTCGAATGTAATTATATTTTTGATGAATAAAAAACCAAATCCTTATTGAATCTTTTGACATTTTGTTAGCTATATTTATAATTTTTTTGTGAACCATTTTTTGAATAGTTTCAATATGATGCTATAATAAGGGTTTGTAATATTTGTAAAACTAAGGCCAAAGAAAAATAAAATTCTGATTTCATGTATAATATTCTTTGGAAGATCGATTTCGCAGAATTTAGAGTATAGTGACTTTTATATTGTCAAATCAATTTTTTTAAAATATTATTTTGAAAAGACACTTTTTTCAATATTTAAAATACTTATTGATGATTATGAAAATATAAATTTTTATAGATTAAGAAATTTTTTTAAAACCCGGGTTTTTAAAAAAAGTGACGGGTTTTTTTTTTGAATTAATAAACTTTTGCAGATTCCCTAGAACAAATAAAGACTGGATTTCTCCAGTCTTATACTTCTTAAATTTGAACCAAATTGTCAATTAGGCCTTTCAGCATAGCAAATTCCTTTGCAAAAATAGGTTGCAGAATCACTTTCGCTCAGCTCGTTTAATACTGATTAAGGATTCCCAACATTGCTCGCTCAGGCGATCAATCCAACCTCTTTCCCAAGCTGCTTTGCATCATGCTATACTTCTGACACATTATAACGGCTATTGGAAGAGAATAATTCTTCATTAAAAGCTTAATGATATCTAAATAAGGCCAAAGCCGGCTTTTACATCAAAAAGTCAGCACCTCCTCGATATCAAATCGAGCATAATAAAATACACTTAGTAATATATATATATATTGCTGGATTCATCTGATAGGTCTTTTTGTCTCCAAATTTTGGAGCTGAGTCCATGCGTCTCGAAATGGGCCATAAAAGGCGCTAGCATACTTCGCCGTGTGTAGGACATAAATCGAAGTGTCAGTTATACCCCATTATCATCAAAGGCAGCTCCCGCAATAAATCCAAACCCGGCCCCATCCATCCATATCAGATGGCCCTGAGGATATCCACGGCCTGCATCTGCCCCTCGCCAAAGACATTCTGCTAAAAACCACTAAAGTTTCATCATAAGAATTTTTCCATTTTTCACCCAAACCATCATGACCATCACTACTGTAAGGGATTTTCCATCCCGCCACATTCTGACATTTCAAGCATAATTCAGGGAAGTTTTGCTTAAATTCGCTCGTAGTGCTTTCAAAGTAGAAAGTTTCTGGGTTAGGAGCTTTCCTGCGACAGAGTCCGTGAGGCAAATCCGGGTAAGGCAGGGAAAACATCAAAGATTTGATCCCTAATTTTCATACAGGATTCAATTTCTTGAGCATCAAATCAATCGAAAAAACGATTAGATTCCAGGCATAAAGAAGCTACTTCGACTTTCTTCTGAATTCCATCTACCAAAAAACATGGAAGATCAAATCATTAACCGAAAGCGAGGTCTCTTCTACTAAGGATTCTAACCACTTCGGATTTCTTATTTCTTCTAGTCTCGCAGCATATTTAGATAAAGAGTTGTTGAACTTGGGGGCTTATGTCCAATTCAGAATAGTTGGTTAAATATATAAATCGCAAACAGGTATTCTTCTTTTTTATGCGTTGAAAGAACGCCCACCACCTTTCATTCCAGCATTCAAACCCGCTAAGGCACCTGAAGAAAGAATCTTCAAAACGAGGACAATGAGCTGGCTTTCAATCTAAGATTAGCCGCTGTTTTTAAATAAACCTTCAGGATCTGCTTGTGTTGGACAAACATCCTCTAAGCTAGCATGGAACTTCATTTGTCTTTAATTTGCAAAGTCCCTAGGAATCAAAATCAAGATTAGCACGAGGCTCGGGGGAGCCCACACCAAATTGATAGGACCAATTGATTAAAGACGATTCAAAAATGCTAAATATCCGGGGAAATCTGTTGGACTTCGGCTTAGTAGATTTCACGGAATAAGCTTTTTTTCAAAAACTCCAATATCTGAAAGTTCTTCGGCCTTGGATCTCTCTTCCTTAGGGAAATAGCTTAAGATATAGCCATTGTTTTTTTCCATACATGTGAAGTTTGAAACCTTCCTCGGTTGGATTTAGGTTTTCGCTTAGCAAAAGAATGCTTAAAAGCAATGGCAATGAAATGGGTTGGTATGACAGATGACACATCCCATATCAAAATAACTGCTTGTAGCATAGGAGATCTTGAATATTGGCAATAAAAGTAAAATAATTGGCGACAAAAAAAATCCCTGAAAGCTTTCTTTCAGGGACAATTTTCAGAAGCTCTTAATAGTGTCTCTTCTATTATATCACAGCATTTTGAAGCTCTCTTCGGTCATTCACTAGCGGCGGTTGCAAATCGTAATATTTCCGTGAGTTTATTGACGTTGGCTTAAGCCAAAAGCCCATTAATCTCTCCAAGGCTTCACGCAAATATTCCAAGCGGTGCTACTTTCCTCCAGTATCATTAATTACTACTGCTAAGAAGGCCTTTACCACGCCACGAGCTTCACTATTGGATACTTCTCGAACCAATCTTCCATTAACATCTCGAAAAATCTTCCAAGCCTTCTTGCATTTTGAGCTAAATTTTCATCTGAAACTACTTCCAAAGCAGCAATTGCGACAACTTTTGCACCCTATTGGTTTGGCCCCCGAAAGTAGAGCCTAGCTGGCCAGGTTTGATCACGTCCATAATATGCGTCATCAGCTAAAACAGCAGATTAACTGGATAAAAAACCCACCAAGATAGGCCTTTCCTAAAATCACATAATCAGGTCTCACATAGGGAGCTTGCCTTTTCACAAGTTATTTTTCGCAGGAAGCAATTTCCACAGGACCGCCCAAGAGCGACAAAACAGTTCGAGCTATTCCAGTTTGTATTTCATCTGCTATCAATAAAAACATTTGCTGCTTCGCAGCTGCTTTAGCTCTTTTAAATAATTCATCAGCCGGCACATATACTCCTTATGCCTCACCCTGGATTGCTCAAACTAAGACGCAACAACATTCTCAGATTTTAGTGCTTTCTTTTGAGGGCTCCACATTTTAGTGTAGGTATCTTATAAAACCATCTGTGAATGGGCCGAAATTTTTTGCGAGCATTTTCATCATTGAAAGAGATAATGGTAGTCGTCCTTCCATGGAAATTATTCTCAGCAACTATAATTTTTGCTTGATTCTCATTCTATACCTTTTTTCTCATACCCCCATTACGAGGCGGATTTTGATTGCAGTTTCTACTTGCTTCGGCAACCTGTATTCATGCAGTTAGCTTTTTGAAAGGCAAAATTACTCAGTAATATTATTCTCAAATGGACCGAGGACATCATTATAAAAAGCTCGAGAAGTCAATGTCAAAGTACCTGCTTGGCTCAATTAACGCTGTCCTTATTCTTGGATGGCAATGACCTTGATTGACAGCAGAATAGGCTGAATAGAAAGTCGAAGTATTTCTTCCCTTCAACATCCCAAGGTAAACAACCCTCTCCCCTAGCCAAAACAACAGGAAGCGGATGATAGTTATGCGCCACCATACTGATCCTCGAGTGCTATAGCTTGGTTTGCTAAAATAATAGTGTCCATGTTTTAGTATTTTTTGGATTTGGGAAATCATCAAAAGAGTTTGGTTAAATATAGGCTTAAATGCCTTTATCCTCTCCATGAAACAAAGAAAAGAAGCCCATCATCTCCACCTCAATAAACCAATGCAGATTATATTTTAATGAAAGTGGACTGATGGTATTCACTGAAAGCTATCATTTGAAGCGTGGCCATTGCTGCGGGAGGGCTGCAAACATTGCCCCTATACCAAAGAGATAATTATTAAAGGATTATTTTTGAATACCGGTTGGTAATTCGGTAAAAGTTCCGATTGCCAGACTCAGTTAACAGAAACGCATCATATTTACGATATATTACCATGGCCAAAAGTTTGTGACATTACCGAAAAGGACCCTCGCGTAGAAACACGTGTCCCATGCCAAACAACAAGACAAGCGTAGATTTAACCCAAATCGGGCACAAAAAGACTTTCTTACGTTCCTGAAGAGGACGCATGGATCACTTTGAAAGTTTGCTCAAAAGGCCACTGAAAAAACTATCAACAAAAACGAATCACTGCAGGTTTGAAAAAAGCTTCAGTCAGAACGGAATGATCGTTAATCAGATAATCAAAGTCACGCCACCTAAAAATATACGGGAAGATGGCTAAGAAAGGCAATAAGTTACAAGTGATTATGGAAATGCACGGAGCACAAGGGACTTCGGTATGCCAGGGTACTTCAAGATACATCACTTACCCAAAAACAGAAAAAAAACACTACTGAAGGTTAGAGTGAAGAAATTCAATTCCGATCTTGAGAAGATGACTGTTTCATAAAAAGAAAATTAATAAACTCCGCTTCGGGAGAAATTCCTGCTGATAAAACGATAAGATTATGGCTAGAAAGTTGGTAGCAACCCTAAAAAAAAAGAAGGTGGGTTATTCTTACGCCCAAGTGATCAGAGGCGTAAAGTTCTTTGAAAAGACAGGTGCTTACACCTTCAAAGAGATTATGGTTTCCTTCCACATTTGGTTCAGGACACCTTGAAAAAATAAGTTTGCCTAGTGCATCCTAAAGTATCTAAGTCCCTTGTCCAAACAGGTCAGCAGGGGACTTTTTCGTTTACATTCCATTTTTAAAACCGTATATTCTATGGAATCTTTGGTATTTCTCTAAAAGACAAAAAAGACAGTCTGATTCAAGGACTCCAAAAAGTTCCAGTTGAAAACATCTTCTCAAAACTAGCTAAAAGCGTTGAGGCTAAAGCCGACTGTGGATTGAAGCTGATTGGATGAACTTGAGGAAATAACTCATCACTGCCGATGTATGGAGTAGATACGACAATAAAAGTAATCAATTCGCGATAGAAAGCTCGTGTAGCAAGGATAAATATGGTGAATACTTCTGATTGGATAAAATTCCTAGAGAGAAATCGCTGCTTTATGAAGAAAATAATATCAAGACCTTTTGAACTTTGATATTCCAGCGGACAAAAAACCCTACCGTGATCAATGGTAGTAGGGTGTCAATGCGGAGGTAGGGAAAAACAACGACCATAGGCAAATTTAGCAAGACACTTTTAAAAATGCCGGCAAATCTGTTGTATTGGAGCCGCTGATACGTTCAGAGCTGCTGCAGTTGATGCAGTTGATTTCTATGGGGGAGATCGTGGTTGGCGTTCCCGTCCGTATCACATGGAAGAATACTGATCCTGCTTTCAGTAGCTTTTGATAACCGTTAAAGCAGGCAGTAGAATCAATAACGCGGATGTAGTTTAATTATTCGAGACAGCGTGCGAAGATACATACCAAATAAACTTGATGAACGAACTAGGGAAAATCAAGCGCTCATGCAAGAAGTTTATTCCAGATGCCCCTCATAAATCAGTGTTGGTCCTTGAGCGGGTTCTACGGTCAAAAACGCCATTTATTCAGGCGAAAAGAATTTTTACCAAAGTAACTGAAATCACTTCTATTGGCCATCACAAAATTAGATGTGTAGCCCGAAAGGTGGAGTCGTAATAGGAATCTCTGATCAATTGTAAAATCCCGTAAAAGTATATCGGAGTAGGCGAAAAATGCACAGATTTGCAGATTTTTCAACCGGAAAAGGAATTGTGGATTCACTCTTTCAAAAAAGAAAGGTTAGAAAGCTGATTTTTCAAAAATCCTGAGCTCTCAGGACTTTTTTTTTGAATAAAATTGAACTGTTTGAAATTTAAATTCCGTAATTCAATATGATATCATTATAACATCATATTGACATGAAAAAAATAATCAAACCCACTTCTGAATATTCTTTATCCTGATAATCCTGGGCTAATCCAGTAGCTATTTTCCAGTTTTATTGGCGAACAACTTATCATGGGCTTTGGACAGCAAGTATGTTTATATTCTTCAGTCGGCGCCTCCTGGGTCTTATGCGTCGAACGCAAACAGGCCATGGTCCTTTTTACTCTTGAGACTACAAAGGAACCGTCAAAAGCAAGTGGCTTCTTTGGGTAAACCCCTTTATGACTAAAAAGAAAAATCTCTCTTCGTGTTACGTAACTTGAAACAAACCAGTTAAGGTGAATGACAAAATCGGAATCCTGTCATGATAGGACGAATCGTGGTTTGGCAAAGTCTGAACGATACGTCAAGTCGACTTTTGATGTGGATGATTATGAGAATTTTGGTTTTCATCTACAATCTGATTTGCGCAATTCGAAAAAATGCTGGGTGTATATCCCTACGATGATTTGAAGCTGAAAATGAAGAAATACGTCTTCGCTCAGGAGTAGAAGAAGTAAATCATTCATTGGAGCGAGAAATCATGCGATCGATTGCAAAATGCTGGGATCAAAGTGATTGAGGGCTCGAATTTCCCACCTAGCCTATGCTTCTGAGATTGCAGTCTGCAGCTCCAACGCAGCAACCAAGCTATAGTGGCTGCACGTCAAAAATAGTGGAAGGCGCAGTAGGAATGGTAGAATGGGCAATATCAGATTTAAAACTTAAGATATTATCGAATCGATGATGAGAAAAAAAAGCGGTTAATGGTCTCCAAAAACCTAATGGTAGTTCTTTGTTCGGACAGAAGCGCCAACACCAGTACTCAACGTAGGGACATTACATCAATAATATGGCAAATCAAGTCTATAAGGAAACTCAATCCTATCGGGGTACTTGGATCATTTATTTAATTATACTGATCGATTACCCCCATTATCTTCTGCTCACCTTTTATTTGCGGTGGCAGAGGAATAAAGCCGAAATGGGGTGTCGCCCCGTTACTATAGTTGCTGGCACGATGGCTTTGATTTTTCTAGTTATTTTCAATTTAAGCGAGAAACTCGAATCGATCAGAATGGAATTTCTTTTAAATAACTTCCGCATTTCATACGATCCATGGAGAAGTACCCAAAGGAATCGATCAAAACTAATCACTGTTAATCAATCGTTATAGTCCGATCACACGACTTTGGTGGATGGGGTCTTAAAGGGAAATAAAACTACTAAAGCCTATAGCATTACAGGTAATCAGGGATTTTTATTTTGATGTAGGGAGAGAATAAAAAAATCATGATAGGCCACTATGAAAGCTAAAGGCTGGAAGAGATACCTATCAACTTGAAGGAAAAATAAAATGACAACAAAGAAACCTTTTGCGCTGACGACTAGATGAGGATGATTGAAGGCAGTGGAAAAAAATGGGGCTGCTGATGAATTGAAGTACCAATGGGCATTAAGAGTGGATGATTCGAGAAGCATTGAAAATAGTGGAAGATTACCAAAATAGCTTTTTAGAAAAAAATAATCTATTTAACTATTATTCGCGACATCACGTAAAGTAATAAAAAATAAACCAACCTATATTATGAAAAATGGAAAACAATGGGTTTATTCTACTGATTGGAATTATGATTCACCCAATACAACGGATCTGCTCAAGAAGTCAAAGTGGGAAATGAGCAAAGCCGAAAAAAAAGGCAATAAAGCAAGATAACAAAACTCCAAGATGCTAAAAATTAAGCTAGGGGAAAACCTCGAAAAGCTTCAAAAAGAAAAAGAAAAACTTCCTAAAAACTCGATTAAATTCGAAAAAGACAATGCTGCGGGGGGAAACTTTCGCCAAATGAATGTGAGTAAAAATACTAAAAAAAATAGAAAAGCAAAGAAAGACATCGAAAAGGTTAGAAGTGACATGGAAAAACTTGTTGAACTATTCATCAAAGAAAGTGAAGACGGCTTTTAGCAGTCTTTTTTTATATTTCGGCCTTGTAAAGCAATTCCTCTTTTCAAAGTCAGTATAAAGTCAACGCTCTTAGCTCATAGAGTAAGGCCATCAATAATCCTTCAAAACGAATGAAAAAGGCTCTTTATTTAGAGTCTTTTCATTGTTGAGCGATATAGATCCGTATTGTGACATTCCCGGTCTGGTTTACCGCTTCCAAAGCAATCTCATAACGTCGCGCCTGCTACCTGATCTGACGCTTAGTCACCTCAAAGTCTTTCCGTTCATCATAATGAAATTTTTTAACTTTTGTGAATATCTGCTGCTCAGAAATTTATAAATGCTTGTCCTACGTGTACCGACTAATCGCTGATTGCGCTGAGCCTGAGACATACGCGCCTTATTCTCGTTCCCCCCAATCTAAAATGGGTACGGAGGAAACCCAAAAACATTAACCAGCGCTTGGAAGTATTTGGCTGATTTATAAAGAGACGAAAAGTTGAAAGCCGCGATTTTGTAGCCATAGCTCGCATTTTAAGCTGGCTCCGACGCGCGTGTCCTCTTGCCTGCGGCAACCAAAGCGTTCTGCGTTCTAACTTTCTATCTGTCAAAGGCTAGGCCTCTGATTCGATTTGCAAAGCTAATTCAATTGCCACGTTCTACATCGACCTCGAAGTCTGGGAATTATCAATGGGGCAAGTAAATCCACTCTGAATATTGATTAAGTCCAATAAAAGAATTGACAGGCAAGGAGGAGCCCTTTCAAGATCCAGTTTTGCCTGAGCAAGATTCCCTGCTTGGACTGAAGTGCTGAAGCTCAATCTGAAGCAATCGGTCTTCGGTAGTTGTGCCGATCTCATAGCGTTTTTTTCTATTGAGAATATTTCTTCTGTGTTTTTTTAAATTGATCGTCTTCCGCAATATCAAAAATTGACTTGCAGTCAATCAAAAAAGTGTCAAAAAACAACTGGGGTCGTGAAATATTGAAACCTCCTCAATTTCTGGCCACAAATTCTCTTATTTCTTCGTAGACCAAAGGCTGTGAATTTCTGTATTCCCACTTGTAAGATTGTAGGCCAAAATAGGCTGCTGAAGTCTTTACATTAACTGGAACTCCTGAAAAATCGCGTTTAGGTTGCCAGACCAGCTAATAGTTGTCAATCGATTTGTGGAAGGAGTTTACAGAAACAATCCCCCAGTATGGGAAAATAACTTGCTGAAGTCCAAGGCTCTAGATCCCAATAAAGTTCTGCCGTAACCTGGCAAAAACTCAATCAACCGTCGGCTGAGTGTGCTGTTAAAAGCTTGAGAATAGCTGGGGATCGTTACCGTTTAAACGCAACTTGAGGATTGTAATTGGATTTAAATAATCGGTATTTGCCAATTAGCTATTTTCCCTGCGCAGTCAGCCTCTCAAAGCTGAAAGGAGAAACGATCTTTTGCCCGCTTCACCATTTCTTCTTAAGGTAAATCTTGTCTTACATCTTTGCTTGGACAGATAAAGCTAGCGTGACAAAAAGAAAAACTAATAAAATATGTTAAAATAGATGGCCCTCGGATTCATAAGTATTGTTTGGCTAGTTTTTGAATTTCCAAAACTAAAAATAATGATATGATTTCGCTTTAAAACAAATTAAAAAAACATAAGCCTCTTTTCCTAAAAAATGCAAAAAATTAGAATATATAAACAAAAATTACGGCTTCTTGAGCCTCAATTCTTAAACTTGCAGACCTTTTATATTATTCTCTATTGAAATTCGAAATTATTAAGTTTGTTGATTGCGCTTTGTTCCGCGTCCAATTTTGCAGCGAATAAAGCCCAAACTTATCATGAGATTTTGTGCAACTCAACAAGGGGAATAACGTAGAATGCGCCTGTTTGCAAAAAAGCATTATAGTGTAAGTTTTACCGTACGAAAGAATAGCTCGCACAAATGCGCTTTGCCCCAAAATTGCTTGGCCTGGAGCGGCAACAGATTAATGTGGTTATACCTCAAGAAGCGGACTGGTTTTTTCACAGAAAACGGCAAAGTCCTACATATTGCGCCCAGAACATTGCTTTTATAGATTTCGCTTTGAAAGCCTTGCCCTAATTTGAAATAAACCATTACCGGGACATTGAGTCCCCTTTGGCCAAAGTTAAAAAATGGATGTGCATAAAAGATTCCGTTTTTCGGATGACACAATTTGGGATTTGTGCGTCTTTTGCAATCATGTGCTCGAGCATGTTTTTGGGATGATTTGAAAGCATGCGGCTTGGAATTTGAACCGGGTTACTAAAGGTCCAAAATGGCTGGGGAATCCTCCAGGTTTCTTCCTGTCTATAAGGCTCAAGAAGACAATTGAAAGACAACACCGTCACTGGGTCCAGCAAGCCCAGAACGGACTCTTCCGGACAGGCGTGATCACGTTCGAAAATTTCGGTTTAGATTATGGGCCCGATCGACTTCAAGAAAATCGAGGTTTTGGATTATTTGAAGAAAACATTTCAGTTCGTAAGGGAAAATAGCTGAAAGAAAAAAAGTTTAAAAGCGCTTCGCCTTGGCGCCAGATGAAGTTTCTTTTTTGGTTTGCAAAAAAAAAAAGGGAAAACTACCCCATTAAAAAAACCCCATTTTCAAAAATCCCAACTTCTAGAAGAAAGCCCCAGTCCCATAGCCAAATTTTAATTGGATTTCATGTTGGTCCCAATTAGACTTAAAGCAATTTTGGCCCACTTGAAAAAAAACAAGATCGATAACTAATTTTTCCTCCCTCCTTTTTCTT
>Ga0163217_1064122_pt1 | contig 16225 bp, 20 predicted proteins | sample SynspAceP_FD_185933 | JGI IMG/M metagenome (GOLD analysis project Ga0163217, IMG submission 185933) | Saline lake microbial communities from Ace Lake in Antarctica - Synechococcus sp. Ace-P (PacBio error correction) | ecosystem: Environmental > Aquatic > Non-marine Saline and Alkaline > Saline ... | reverse complement strand
AAGTACCGCGCCTGTGGCTCAATCTGCATAAGATTACGACGATCTGTGAGGCCAAAAGCGTGTTCGCGATACGCGGTTTTTAATTAAAACGATGCGCCGTCCGCGCCCACTTTGCCCGAGACCGCGTCGTATCGGCTGGCTAGGTCCGCAGTGGAAAAGCGGACGCCTGCTGATGAAACCTCCCAAGAGCCGCATACGACTGAGGTCATGGGGAATTGCCTGTTTCCATCGTGCGGTGCGATGAAACTGAGGGCTTTTTGTTTTTTTCTAACTTGCGTTCATATCTGGTCTCACCTGCTTAATGTTTGGGTCGTTGCAGGGATATAGAATGCAATTTACCAATACGGAATTGCAAGTTGCCTTGGTTGGTATACATAAATAATGGAAGGGAAAACGATCAAGCTTTCACTGGAACCAAGCGCGGGCGTTTCTCGTCACCGCGAAAGAAGGATTCGCTATTCCGCAGCCGCGCCGCGCTTGGGCTGACGCAACCAACGCTGAGCCGGACAGGTCGCGGGCCTCGAAAGAGGCACTTGGGCGTGAACACTCTTCGAGCGGGACATTCGCGGGCGCCTTTTGCTTGGACGCAATCAGGTTAGAATTGCTTTGCGCATTTTCGAACGCATGCGGCGATCTGGCCGAACACTATATCCGTTGCTGCAAAACGGGCCAGTCCGAAGCCGTGCCGGACATGTGTTGATCTCTTGCGACAGACCTTGATGGCGACGTTTTATTGCCGCCTATTCCTCAGAAACTGCGCAAAACCGCGCCCAAGATCTTCAGAGAGATTTATCGCATCAAATGAGGTAAAGCGATTGCGCGGCGTGAAGCTGATATCGCGAGCGTCATTGACGACCCACAGACGAGGCCCTATTTGCAAAGCGGCTCAGGGACACAACAGTCGCATCTTTTTGCGTCACAACAGTACCGCGACGAAGTTGGTCGCCCAAAGACGCTCGCTGGATTTGGAAAAAGTTAAAGTTTTGTCTGGTTTGACCAACCGAACAGCGGCTTGGTTGATGACATCACGTTGGCGTGAATCTGACGACAGCAAATTTCAAAGTTTCGACGTCGAGTGCCACGACCTAACCCTCGAACTTGTCCGTCAAAGGTTTTGGATCGCATTCTCCCTATCGACATCGGGGCGGCTTATCCAGAACTCGAAAACCCGACTTCGGCGTTTGAGCCGATCAGTATCGAGACATGGCTGGTGGCCCACCGCGAGCGTAAAGACAAACCTACCGCATTCGCATTGTTTTGATCTTCTGGCAGGGGTATTGGTTAAAAAACAGTCGAAGCTCCGTCACCGGGTTGGACGCGGAAGGCCAAACCGCCGCTTATTCCAAACAACCCCGAAATGGGCCATCGCATGGGAGGTCCCCAGCACAGGAAACGTCAATTGCCTGACATTCGCGCAAGCCAGCAAAATCACACCTTTGTCCGCTGAGCAACCATTCAACCGAATTGGTAAAAGTGTAAACGGCCTTTAGTTAAGGTCGGCAAGACGGGCCGGTCAGCGCAGCGTTATACAGAAACAAAAACTTGCTTAGACAGGTGCTCGCGTCGGAATTCAATTTTAGAGTAACCGCCTGATGGCAAGATTCGAAGGGCAACGGAGCAGATATTTGCTGCTGCTAGCAGGCTGATAACGACCGTTGTCACGAGGTGTATGGTCATCTTATCGAGGACCATCGCCCAACAACTACAGTTGATGAACACTTGATTGTGAAGGCTTGTTGGCCTAGCAAATGGCAAGGTGGTTGGTGTCGGTCATTCGTCGATGAAGTCGTGATGATCTTTGGGCTCTTGCCGGAAAGCGAGGCGTGAGGAATTGCGATCAACGCTCCTGACAAATAGAGGAGATCGAGATTACGAAAACGAGGTTATAAAGAAGGAAAGTTGCGCGTCTTCGCCGAAACATTACCGGCCGCGGCGTTTCTATGAAAGGCATGGTGGAAAGGAATATCGCAAGATACCCCGCACGAGAGACTGGGCATGGCATGATTGATTTTGTGAAGAACCGTCAGAGCCGCCGATAAGCTCTATATGTGGATCACACCACCATGACGTGTTCCCCTGGCCATTAAAGCCGTTCAAAATCAGCTCAAAAATGGCTCCTTCGATATGCCAGGCAAAACTATCCGTCAGATAATCCGTATCGAAACCCAAAACCCAACAAAACTGCTGCAGAACGACGAAGGTCTGCTTCTCGATACGAAAATCCACCCAAGCCGATTTCCCAGCCAGGTAGTCCCGATGAACTAACTGGCAATGTGCTGCGGAATCCAGTCAGGTAATTGCCGCCCGGTTACATAAGTGTAAGAACTTTTCACAAGCTGAAACACCACGTCGAGTTCGGCGCAGTTGCGGCGTGTAGATCATGAACAAAGCCTTCCCATCCCGCCCGCTGATTGACCAGGGAGCAGTTGCCAACCTGACTCGAGTTTGCGCCAGCGTTTCTGGCGCAAGATGCGTGCAGGCTTCGCGTCCGGAGGACATGGCAAAAATTCCCTGTCCCGCCGACAATGACTCGGGGTGCAGCGTTCACATCATCGTCTAATCGGAAACCCTATGGCACCTGGAAGTTGAGACGCGCGTTGGCATCACGACGCCCGGAAATGTTGCAACGCGGGTCACCGTTCCTCAGACAGCTTTGCGATAAGGGTCCACGCCAATCTGAACATGCGGCACCCATTTGTTGTTTCAGGCCGAGGTGTTTCACGCGAGGGGTAGGTTCATCTCTTGTCCGGAGACGATCAGGGTGCCATTGGAACAGCCAAATGGCTGCGAACCGTTGCAACAAGCAAATTGGACCAGTTTCATCGTCTTAGATCCTTGTTTTGTAAACCGCAACGCCAACATTTTTTGGTCTTTTGGCCCTCACATTGCCAAACGCACATATCTGATGCGTTAAAGATTGCTTTGTGGTCCCCATCAAACCGCCGGAAACCACGATATTTGTCGGCAATCCTAGTCGGCCGGAGCCCAGATAAGGGCCCATCCAAAGTCGCAGCAAACAGGACGCTGACCGTTCAATTCCCAACAGTCATCATAGTGATCCAATGCGCGTATTGTTGGCAGGTTCGATGCTGCTGGAATGGCAATGTGCGTGCCTTTTTTGAACTTCTTCAAAGATTGCATGCGAAAGATCACCATTATACTCGCGTTCCTTCTGTCACTGCGCCTTTACATCCGTTCCTCACTTATCGCAGGCAATCATGGTGTGAGGCAGACAGCAATATCAAAAGTCCAAGCCTCCAATTTCCCCAATGGCGTTCCCACCCACCAATGTTTGAAATCGGGAAAAAACAAATCGAGAAACATGACGCGATTTGGAGGTGACCAAATTCACCGATATAGGCAAACCCGGAGTTCCGATCACAAAGACCGTCATTGCCCAGACCGTGATGTCAAACCCAGATAATGGCCTGATCGTTATGTCACGAGCGGGGATGTCATGCCGCGCCCGTCCCAAACAATGTCCATTGTCGACATATCACGGCCCGGATTAGCGACGACCCATTCGTGGCCTTCGCGTGCATTGACCGTTTCAGCCCCTGCTTCCTGCATCACCTTTCCCGCCGCTGCGTGCGTCCCTATGGATGCAGTGTGGAGCGGCATAATTTCAACCGGTTATCCGTAACGGATTGTATGGCCTCAAAGCATGGCACCCGCATGTTTAACTCACCGTTTCAACGCGCTACGCCCCTCATCCAGCAACAAACACGACTGGTAGGCCGCCGCCAGAGTCCAAAGCTGTTACACGCCCGGCGGCAATTGTGTGTTACTGCGTTTCCTTGACCTTTCAGCCGTGCCGAAGCCCGCAACACCACAACAAGTGCTGGGGTCGCGGCAAGCCAATCTAAGAATTTTTTAAGCATTTTGATCTCCCATTTGTTTTGTATGCTACGGTCGACGGGCGGGCCCGTTTATTCGAAACGAAAGGCACTAGGGAAGTTGCAATGATTGAGAGATATAAACAAAATGTTTTTATCCTTACCGCAACAAAAATGTACATAAGAATTATGAATATTGACCCCAATTGAAGACCCACGCCTGACTGCCACACGAGACCATGCTCTTGATTCTGCTTTGCAAATCCTGCTGGAAACTGGCGTTTGGCGGTTACTCATGGGTCGGTCAGTTAAGGCGACGGGCATCTCGCGCAGGCCACGCTCTATCGCCATTGGCCAGAGATAGCGCAAGTGAGAAACAACGCTTTCAAGCGCGCTGCTTATTCCGCCCAACATTCACGCCAATGACTAACGGCCGCCCATTTGCGCGACGATCTGCACTTTGGACAAATGAGCGCTCTTGTGTCTGCCCTTAACGATACGCCTTGGGTCAAGATAGCACCACAAAGGTGATAGCAGCGGCAGCCAACGACAGAGATGCTCCGAAATGTCAAAAACGAACTCATGCAAGAGCGGATCGCCTGGGTTGGAATCCATTTTCGCAGCGGCCGAAGCACCGCAGGAGAGCTCAATCGGAGCACCAGTGGCCCGTAACTCGTGGAGATAGCGATTGCCGTCCCCTATTTCCGAAAAATTCATGCAGGCCTGCCACCAATCAGGACTGGCCGACTCCCACATTCGATTTCATTTGGCCGCGCGGGCTGGAGATGTCGGGACACATTAAAGATTGTGACTTTTTCCTGCTTTGTTCTTTGAAGCGGCCATTGATTTGTCTCGAACAAACGGCCAGCTTTGCCCGGTTGGTTTCAACGATCGCTGCATCCTCATTTTCAATGTCTCTTTGTCGATTTTGCGGCCTAATCATCGGGCTGCTTTGAGTGTTTGCCACATCCAGGCCTTCTTCTCGACGCATCGCCATCCCGCTTGATAAAGCCGCAAATAGAGACCTGCTTTATCTTAAGCGCGTTCATCCTTCGGTGCCGGTGCCAGGTCACGTGGGATGGAATTACGTCCATTTTGTAGCTGTCCAAAACGCTGCCCCGGGCACCCCCGGCTGTCCTTTCAGGACTGGGACGCCAAGGCCTAATGTATTCGCCAAGCCAATGCGGATTAGCGACCCAAACTCCTGTACGCAGGATCATAGCGCCAACGGTGCGTATCTTCGTAGCGCGCCACCTTGCAGCACATGGACACCGAAGGGCCACGAAAACCCAGTAGGTTCTGGCAGGTATGCCCAGAGAAATCCAGTCGCTGGCCGATGCCGCAGAAAAACAAGCCCGATTCCAGCCACGATATACGCCAAATCCCACCAGGAATTGAACCATAGAACGAAGGGCACCGCACGCCCCACCGGCTTGCACAGCCTCGACCGCCGCCAAAACAAACGCGCGCCGCCTGACAGGACCGTCAGCGCGCCGAACGCTATTGGGCCAACCCTGCCGCGACCTTCAGCACGGCTTCAGAGCTTGTTCTTCGTCATTTTATAGTCTCCTTCGTCACTATCGAGCGCCCGTTCTCGCAGGATGGAACAGCTTGTTCGAAACCGGTCGTATATCTTTTCGTCGTGGGTCACAGCGATGATTGCAGCGCTCTTGTTCGGCGGCCAGTTGCGCGCATCAAAAATCCATCACGATCCCAGCCCGTTTACATGTCGAACGGCGGCGGCGAGTGGGTCATTCAGCCAGATGAGCGCGGCTGTTTTTCTGGCTTAGGGCGCGAAGCTGATGCAACGCGCTGCGCCTCTCGCCTGACAGAAGGGCAGGCATCGCCGTTCCTTTCGTGCCCGACCTCCAGATAGTCCAGCATTTCGATGGCCTCGCGCGCGCGTCGAGCTGGGATTTGCAGCCATTTTCAGAACCAGTTGCTACGTTTCGTTCCTTGGCATCGAGAGGGAAAACGGCAGTAGGTTGTGGAATTGAAAGATTTAAACCCGATTCTTGTTGAGTCTGAGCTTGCGCAAAATCGCCACGAAGCCAGCGGTTATCGTAGACCATTTCATCATCCCAGCGTGACCTTGGCCTGCGCCGGCGTCAATGATGCAGCCGAATGACGTTCAAGAAGCGTGTTTTGCCCGAACCAGAGGGGCCGAGCAATGCCGACCACTTCACCTGGCATTGAAACTTGCCAGAATTGATATCTTTCAGGGCGTCGGACGCGGGATCACCGCCGCCGAAATGCTTCGAGACCGGCCTCCCACTTCGACGATCACACGGCGCATGTCCTTAGTCATAAGCGGCTACCCTCGATCGCCGGTCGCCGGGATCAAACCTAGCGCGGCACGCCACCCCAAGGCCACTGGCAAACGATGCAGACTTACCAGTGATAATGCCAGCCAAAAGTAAGCGCGTTGACCGGTTCAGCACGCACACGACGCGGGAAATAATCCTGATCAGCAGGATTGAGGATCAGGCCAAAACTCATCCGACCGCACCCCAGCGCCACCGATTGCGCCACGATCAGCCCGATGATTGGTCCGTCGGCGCGCCAATCAGCTTGGAGCGTGGCCATCTGTTTCAGCTTTTCCATCGTCATCGTGTAGATGATCAATGACCAATCACCACGCCGATACAGTCAAAAGAATACCCAGAAACAGTCCAATCTGGCCGTTTTCGCGATCACCACGGAAGTAGCAAGATCGATTCCTGCTCTGCCTGTGTCAGCGCACCAAGCATGCTTCCACTGCCGCACCAGTGGGCCACGGCTTGCGGGTCAGTGTTTGGATCCAAGTCTGCGATCACAGGGCTGCGACACTGTCCTGGTCTTTCTAGCACTCCCCGCGCCACGAAGCTTCCTGAACGCGTTGTGCCGGAGGGCCAGTGCGTTTGCAGTACCTGGCGCGTTCGCGTAGCGTGATATAAAAAAACGCCGGGTCGCCGCCAGAAGTTTCATCGTGTCTTCGACCAGCCGACCACGTTAAACGGTATGCGCCCAAGCTACGGATCAGTCTCCGATGGACAGACCGGAACTTGCCATCTTCCACAATCTCGAAAATGGGCATGCTCGAATTCCCGCGACTTCCACGATGGCCTCGGGTCCACCCGGATTGCCCTGGCTCGTATTCCGATGACGTAAAGCGCAGTTTCGCCTTGGAAAGCGTCCTCGATGCGTCCTGGTAGGCTAATGCTGCCCGCCTCGGTCACGCGCCATGCAGTCTTGCCAACCGCATCGCGCGTTCCTCCAGGGGATATTCGAGGTTCGGCAAACGGCCCTGCGTTACAGATTCGGACAACCAAAGATCGACCTGTGGTGCCTTTTACGATTGTTCAACGCATCGGAAACAATCCATTATAATGCCAATTCAGTCGCCCAGAACGACGGCCATCAAGAGGCTCAGGCCCAAACAAGTCAGGACCAAAAACGAAACAGTTGTGAGCGCACGTCGCGATAGGCAAGGTTCATTTGGCGCGTTCCCTCTCGATGACCCGAACCATGCGGCCCTCGGCCAACCCTTGACGGCATGGCAATGACGCGCGCGCCATCGGCAGACCACTGACCAAACTCGAACCTGTGCATCCTCGGTCCGATGGTTCCAAAACTCCGCTGACACCTATACGCGCGTCCGTCTTGCGCAACCCAGATGCGTCCGTTGGCCGTCGAAAGCCGGTTATTGCAATCTCTGAAACAAAGCAGAGCTTCTGTCAGATCTGCGGACCGTTGATCCGCACTTCAGCCTGTTCGCCAAGAAAGGACCTGCGCCGGACACTGTCGCAGGACGATCCAGACTTGCGTTCCTCGTTCACCCGATGTTCGCTCTCGATACCGATCCCGCAATCTGTCCGGTGAACACCTGATGCGGCAGCGACCGCAGGCGCCACATCTGCCTTCTGCCCGAGCTACCAGCGCACCCGCGCGCTCCTTCGTCGACATAGGCTAAGTCCAGACGGTGTCGGGTCCATCAGGTTGAAATGCGCTCTCCCGCGCTAACCACGTAACCTGCCTCAAACATTGACGTTCGACCGACCACCGCATCGAGCGTGCACCCGCAGTTCCGTGATGGCGAGCAGCACACGTTCGTATGCAAGGCCGCTTCTGCATTCTGCCTTGCAATCGAAACGCGCCAACACGATTCGTTTGCGCAACGTTAAATCGGCAAGCGGCGACAGCCACATCGCGTGCGCTTCCTCGGCGCCTTGGGTCGAGACGGCACTGCCGCAAAATTTCCCGGCTGGCGGGCATTCGTTCGCCTCACGTGTGCGCCAGAATGGCACGGGCGCGGACCACACTTGCCTCGGCTTTGCCCAATGTGGGCCCGTTGCGCAGAAACCCCGCCTCTGCGCCGAGCAAACTTTTGCCTTTTGCTCCGCTTGTTGGAGACTGCCAGAACCTGTCCCGCTTTTCAAACCAGATCTCCGCTGTTCAACTTCAAGCCGTGTCAGCGGCTGCGCCGACCCGGAAGCCCAACATCAGAAATTTATCCGAGGCCTCAACCGTGCTAGAACCGTAAACCCGCACAGGACATCCGTTTTGGACGTAAGCTGCTGAAACGCCAATGGGGCGCTCAGTCAGAAAAACCATCCGAAAAAACGATAACGGCCAAGCCAATCACAAGCCCGCAATAGTGCGCGCGTCATAGTGAATTCTCCATTTGCGCGAGCGGAATAGCTGCAACTGAGCCATAAGCAAAGCGGCGTCCCTCGGGCCACCAGCGCGAAACCATGCTGTCCCAGGTCCACCCGGATCGCCACCCCTGCACCAGCGAGACAGCCAAAAGCGCAGCGTCTCGGCCGGCAGGTCCGTGTGGAAAGACGCCAGCCGTCTGCCCCTTGTCAGTTCCCTTGGTTTCAGCAACACGACCAACTCGGCCATCAAGGCGAGAACGGATTTACGCAGATCGTTCATTTTCGACCTGCAAACTCCCACGCGAAAACAGAATGACGGGATTGCCGGCATTATTCGATCTGGTTGCATTTGCCCAGGCATCAGCGCTTTCTATCGGGTTTTCTGATCATTCGAAGTTTTTCAACGCGTTCGGCCCACGCGGTCTTGAGGTGATCAGCAGATCATCGCAGCCACTGCCACCATAGATCCTGTTTTTGTCGCAAAGTGCCTGAAGATGGCGGGTTGGTCAGCCCAACCGCAATCCCCACCGTCGGCGACAGACTGTGCTGGTCAGGCGGCCGCCCAACTCATCTGCAAGTCGCAGCATGGCTGTCACAATCTCTGTCTTGCGTTCTTCTGCTGGTTTGCGTGGTCAGGCATCTACACGTTCCTATTTAGTGAGTATTGATCACTATAAATAGGGTTCCAAAACGACACCTTGCGTTCAAAGCGCAACTGTTTGGTGATTGCGATACAAGCACCGTCAAAAAGATTATTTCAGCCCTCCGAATGATCAAAATGTTTCGAATGCGCGGCCAACGCCAAATTCATGAACAAAAAAAGCAGTTCGAATGGATACGTGTGCGGAACCTCACTTTAGTTTAAAGCGGGATATTCGCACCAACAGAAAACCAGTCAAAAATGGGCCTGAGCTGCCCTTTACGCTCTTACCAATAGTGTAAAATCAACTGTCGCAGCTATGCGTCTCAGTTTGGCTTCTGTGCAAACAAATTCCGCCGAGGTCAGCAATTACGGAGATAGTTGTCGAACAAGTGCCCAACCCTGCAGGAAGCTCAGTCTTTCAGGCTTCCAATCTGGCTGGTCGCAAACGAAATGACGTTCTTGCCCCTAGCTGGTCCCAGTGGGTTTGTCGCGCGCGAAAGTATAACGACTTCAATATCCAGTCCACTGCATCGTCCATTGTACACAAGCGCAAGCGGTCAAATGATCGGTGTTGTCCGCGTGTTTCGTTCAAAAACAGGGAACTTGCCCACAGCTTGCACAAGATGCCTTCGTTACCTCCGAGCCTTGCTGGACATATTATCTGAATCATTTACCTTTCCACTCAGAGCAACCGCTCTGGAAATGAACATGGCCCCGGACTGTATGACCAGTTCCACTTGATCGCGGCATTCTTCGCAATGGACATTGCGCAACAACAATTGCGGCCCTTCAGCCACGTAACGTGACCTCCCACAAAGGCATTTTCCCAGTGTAATTTTTGTTCAGCAGGCAAGATCCTATGTAGATTGGTCAAAATGCCACACAATTGAGGGCCAATGCGCGGTTTCCCGCCTCCAAAATTATGTTGGTTTTCGATATGGATCCAACCGGTCATTTCAAGCGCGTTGTACGCTTGACGCTCTTACCAAAGGTATAAAAGAACAGCTTCGAGCGGATTTGTACCATTGGCTATATCCAGATAGCTGCCGTAGTTCTAAAAAACCCCGCAGCGGCTCAAACTGTCTAGCGGAAACAAACAATGCCTAGACGCTACCCGCGTAAAAATTGAATGCGAAAGCGTCCTACCAGGACCCATCGTTCTGTGGAACAAGGCGAGGGAACTCTGTGGTTGACCCGGAAAATCCGACCATTGGGGACGGTCACCTATGGGTTTGCCATAAACCAGTTCGGAAAAAGGTTGGGATACCCAGGTACATTGGTTAGCACGTCGCAGACAAGCATTATTGCGGACGCTGCATTTCGGCGATGGAGCTGACTGCGGCCATGGGAGATGAATGCTCGCCACAAATGAGGACCCATGGGCTGGATATTATTTTGCGTTTGCTAACAATGGCTCCGAGGGGTGGTTGCCTGCAAGAAAATCTGGAACCGATTTAAAGCCACAAAGCATCCGTTTCGATCACGACACGAGGCGCCTGGCAGCGCACCTTTTCTGACATCTGAAACCGGTGTGGGATAAGAACCAAACCGGTTTTTCAGGAATTCAAAACGAATGAGCGCCTTGCCCAAAAGCATACTTTTTTTAGGGGAAATTTTTTGGCGGCTTTGGGCACGACCTTCATAAGGTTTTCGCCTTTGCGGAACATAAGCCGAATTGCGAATGCCCATCAGTTTGAAATCATCGCGCAACCGCATTGATCAGATATCCGCTCATAAGCTTGCAGGCAAAAGCCTCTGGCGTGAACAGACCGAAAGAAGGTTGCGGCCGGGTTTTGAACCGGGTCATGTAAACGCAGTTTGATCCGACGGCCACTACTGCGGGGGGCGGATGATGGTTCAAAAATGCCATCGAGCAACGGTTGAGTTGGCCGTGGAGTGATCGTGCATTCCAGGTTTTGCTAAACGTGAAAAGACGGCTTTCATCAATTGATCGATGCCGTTACCCGCAAGCCCGAAAATAGCACAACCGCGAACACCCCGCGCCCATCTCGGCAGAAGACGTGTTGCCTTCAAGCCGGCAAAACTCTTTGAGAGCTGCATCGGGGTCTTCATCAGATCCCATTTTATTCAGTGCAATCACACAGCCGCGCCCTTTCCCGTGCGGATCAATGCATGCAATCTGCAGATTCTGGTTTTTCAAACGGTATTGTTGCACCAGCATTCACAACCACGATTGGGCAAAACTGGATGGCCTCGCCAAAAACTGTCTGAAACAAGACAATCTTTCAAGCTTTATCCTGAACTTTTGCCTTGCGGCGCATTTGCCAGCGGTTATCGGAACAAGCGGATAGGATTTGCCATCCCAACCCAAATCAACGGAAATTGGCTCTTGGTGATGGCCAGCTTCCGGCCGGTCCAACATACGGTCTTCGCCCAAGCAAGATGATTGATGAAGGTTTGATTTTCCACATTCGGTCGACCAACCACAGCAAGGCTGCAATTGGCCCCCGAGGTTTTTCTTCAGGGCAGGTGCATTCAGGATCGATGGTTTCCTGTTCCTCAGCTTCGACAGCTTCCGGGGCAAATGGCCTCGTCACCTTCCGGCCTGTCAGCTTCCGAGATGATCCGGATCGGGCCTGATAAAGATCAATAAAAATAGGCCATCCCTTCGCCATGGTTCTGCGGGACAATCGGCACAGGCCGCCCAAAGCCAAGTCTGTAAGGCCTCGTAATAGCCGGCCTCGCCCTTTTTGCTCTTCCGCCTTGTTGCAAACGGGAATAATCGTTTCACTTCAAGCGCAGAAAAATCTGCAAAATGTTCATCGACCGGCGTTACACCAGGACAGCGCGTCCAATCATAAACAGGCAAGATGTCAGCTTTCCAGATAGCTGCTTCAGTCTGGGCCCGCATGCGCCTTCCAGACGTTTCTATATTCGCTTCTTTCCAAGCCAGCAGTATCAATGACATTGAAAGATATGTCGCCGATCTTTGCCGTCTCTCCGGAGTAGCGTCGGTCACGAGTTTACGCCAGGCGTATCGTCAACCAAGGCCAGCCGTTTGCCAACCAAAAACGATTGAACAGATGGACTTACCACATTGGGGGCCCCGTCCTATGAAGCAACAGTAAACATTTTAAAGAGGGTCCCAGAGATGGTCGGACGCACAGCGCCGAACATCCTCTTTTAATTATAGGCTATCATCGTTCCATCACCAGCCAGCAAGAGAAGTCTGCCACTTGGCTGGCCAATTGGTTTGAGATAGATGTCTTTGTTCAACGTCTCGCGTTGCCCAGCAATTTGCGCGGTCTGAGCGTCAACGGAAAAGCGATTTGGCCGTCCACTTGAAGCAGACGACCAAAAGGCGCCACCAGCCAGAACAGGGCCGGCCCATGCAGTGCGGAACCGCTTCTTGCGGAACAACCAGGGCAATCAGTAATCAAAGGGCTTCGTCCAGTTAGCGCGATCAGCGCAAAACCATTCCGGTCCTGGAAGATCCTGAATGAATACGTGTTCCCGGAAACGACAGGTGTGAAACTGGAGCCAACGCTCCGCTCCCACAAACGCTCACCGGCTTGCTTCAGATTGGACCGCAATTGTACGGCCGAAAACGCCAGTAGCGTAAAACCGTTCATTCGCGATAACCGGAGAGCCAGATACGTCTGTCAGCCGGATACGGCAAGATTGCGTCCTGACCCGTACCACAGCGTCACTCCATTTGGGGATCAACCGCTTCAACGTCAAAAAGCAATATTTTCAACCCGAGCGAGTAAGCACAACGAAGTTGAGCCGGATATTGCAGGGCTGGATGCAGCCAAAATGCCGGCTGTTTCCGGAATGCCAGATAGGTCCAAAGCAAAGAGCCATCCGGCGGCGACAAAGCAGTACTTCATTGCTGGCTGTCACCACAAAACACCCGTCCGCCCGAATAGGGATTGGCGCCACACGTGCAGGTTCTTCCAACGGATAGCGCCAGACTTTCCTGACCCGGAAGCGGGCCAATCAAAGCCCAACAAAACTTCTCGGAATCCGGTCGCTGCATACACAAAGGCCGCCCCAGAAGCGATACCGCCACCCGGTGCTCGGCTGTTTTCATCATCAGGCCTCAGGACACACGCCACAAGCGCGCACCACCCGGACAGAGATGAGGGCTGTCCACATTGCCTTCCGGATCGTAGACATAGACCGGCCCTCTTCCACCCACGGGGGCCGGATGAGGCGCGAACATTTCGACGTCCCGGACGTTCAGCAACCTGTTGCCGACCATTGCGCGTTGCCACCACCGCCGGACAGAGAAACATTGCCCGGATTGTTGGCGTCGATTCCCAGATGGTTGTTCAATTGGACCAAGGTAGCACGCAGGCGCGATGGAGGCAGTTCTGGTACCAGGACGAACCAATAATGGATCTGAAAGACGGCAAAGGCCTCACGGGCCGGGCGCCAGCAGAACTGCTCATTCTTCCGCGGAAACGGATTGTTACTCTTTACGCTATCAGGCAAGAACATCGATTTACCAGCACACCCGGTAAGGGAGCCAGCAACAGTTCCAAAGCACTCCGAATTTGAACAAAAGTGCCGCGGATCCAGTTGGTTTCCCGACACGAATTTTTTTTTTTTACACGGTTTCGCGAACTATTGTTCATAAATCAGCTCTTTGGTCTGGCAGTGAACCCGGACTATCCCGCGTTCGCACTTCAATCAACGTTTTCAGAATGCTGCGCCCGTGACCGACAACTTTGGAGCGATTCCACATCTTCCAAACAAATCCCAAATGGAAGTTGTGGCGGTTTTCAAGGTCACCAGCCCGATAAGCTGCCAGCCGCTATGTATTCCCGCGCAGCTGTGTCGCCAGGAAAAAACTATTGGGTTTTGCAAGCACCGCCAAGAAGGCTTTGAACATCTTCCAAAGTGCCGGTATCCACGAAAAGAAGCCCTGCCGCAATTGGGGCAAGTGATTTCAATTCGTCGTCTTGGTCGTCTCAGCAATCTGATCGAACTCGGCAACCGCCGCTTCCACATTGCCTCATTGGCCAATTCCGCGGCCAATGCGGAACCCCGCGCCAAAAGAGGCGTAGCCTTCGTGACACCATTCCGCGAATTTGACTGAAATCCCCTCAGCGCCTTCGCATCCTCGCCGTCCTTCGCAAGTTGCAAAGCTTCCATGACGGCATCGCCCGCGCTTTGGGCAGCCTGCTCTGATAGGTAGCTCCAGCCGCGATAGCCAGCTGTTGCAGCTACAACAATGACGGCCGTAGCAATTAATGAAAAAACGCCAAAACGGTTCCCATATAGGGTTTTAAAGAAATTCACTGCGGAGAGGCTTCATCGACCTCTCTTGCAAATTGATCAGACATTACTGGCCTTACTGCTAAAACGAATGACAGCCGCGTATCGCGGAAATTTGCGCCCGGGCTTGAGATTTGGCCGGACAATATCTGTGCGGCCTGTCTTTAGGGCAATCACGGAAAACGAAATTTATTACATAAACGAGGGTGCGACACCAAACAAAACCATTCATGAGCATACAGCGCAAAAACGGCCCAAACCCCTGCCCCTAATTGACAATGGCGAGCAGGATCGTTGCGCCACAGCCCTGCCAAGAAATGCAAGGCTCATCTGCCGACGCGCCGCAGGCGCTGCAAACAGGACCAGCACTGACCACAGCAGAAGTCGAACCCAAACAAAAAGAACTTCGTGCGAAACATACCCATTGATCAGCAAATGCCGGATGGCCCAGACCAGAACACCGACAGTCATGGGTGTCTCAGATTTGCTTTGATACGTCCAGCAGGCAGATAGGCCGCTTGCCACGAACACAAATGCGAGCAGCGTCAGGCAGTGCAGACACATGCAGCAATGCAAAGGCGGCACCCAAGACAACACTCGCATTTTCTTCCAGCGGGCGAAAGCCCATGACAATCAGGATCAGGCAGCCAACACTTAAAAACAGTGTAGATTGCCCGCCAACTGCGGCGCCAAGGTGTTGATGGCCCAGACCCGAACAGGTTCAAAGAAAATCCGTGTGAATGGGATTCCCAGGAACAGGATGAAGGGCCCGATGAATTCAGTAGCGGTCATGGAAAGAATGCTCCATGCTGCAAAAGTAGAATCAACCTTTTGATATAATTTCGCGCGCTCTTTTTCAATAACATTCCGGGTTAAGGCCACCCGTTCAGCGCCACAATTTCGTGTTGGGCAGCGATCCCCAGCCCGTTCTTTTCGATAAGGAGGGAAATTGGTTGCCCAAGGGATCTTCAAAGATCACAGGTGAATTGTACGTTCGTTGATACAAAGAAGCTTTATCCTGCCGATAAAATTCGATTGATTTCCACTGTTGAAAGAAACGGGTTTGCCATGGCCCGCTTATCCACTCAAAAAACAAATCGCCGTGCTCAAAAAAGAGTTGCTGCAGCAACGCGCAGTTGCTGGAGTTGGCAGCAGAGCAAACCGAAGCAGACCGGGCGCGTCGCCCGTGGATCAGCAATCCGTCGGGCGGCTGTTCGCGTTATTTGATTGCCATTGCAGGTTCAGGGCCATGTCTCAGGCGGCCAAAAGCAGCCAAGCGTTGGGACACAGATCTTGCGAAACAGATCGTTGGGCGCACTTGAGCCGAATGGAAAGACGGCGAGTTTTGGCTATTGCACAATTGTGGTGAACAAATCGCCCTTAGAAGAATTGGCGGTTCGACCCGTCAGTCAGGAGCAATTGCATTGGCGTGCGCCTCCAGCAACGGAAACATCCTAAATTTTGCATGTAATCACCAAAGTGTTACAGAAATTTACCTAAGAACATTAAAGAAGCCGGAACCCTTAAGTGTGCATTTCCAGCCGGAAGTTTTTTCGAATAAGGGATCCCAACTATGCCATTCGTCCCAGTTTTAAAAAAAAGACAGCCACTGGTTATTCGCCTTTGCAAAGGCCTTGTTGCTCTCGCTTACCCGTTAAAGCATCGGCAAAACGCAGGACGCTTGCAAAAGTTGTCGCCCCAAAAGTCGAATATTTCTGATTCCAAAAGGATTGCGCGTTTTAACATTAACGGCATTACCCAGAACTATTCCTTTGGAAAGTTGTTCCAAATACAGGGGGGGCCGCAGGCCCGGGATTATTTTCGCCCCCCCACCCACCGGGTTTGGAATTCTCTCTTTCCTGGTG
>Ga0163217_1049885_pt1 | contig 16226 bp, 23 predicted proteins | sample SynspAceP_FD_185933 | JGI IMG/M metagenome (GOLD analysis project Ga0163217, IMG submission 185933) | Saline lake microbial communities from Ace Lake in Antarctica - Synechococcus sp. Ace-P (PacBio error correction) | ecosystem: Environmental > Aquatic > Non-marine Saline and Alkaline > Saline ... | reverse complement strand
ATGACAACTTTTTATTTGGACCCAAAAAATTCCAAAATCGTAAATTGTCGGCTCAAACCGACAAGCGCAAGATTGCCATGTCATACTAGATTTTAAGGTAATGTATACGACAGACGCAGTCAGATGGCGACGCACATGCGCGACCGCCTAGCAGCATTCGCATTATTTCTGCTAGATTTCGCTGCTCGCTGACCACTTTCTGCTGCGTGCGTGTGACGGGGGCGCAGTTCCCCGCGACCACTATCTTCACAGGCAAACGGACATAAAGGCCAGCGTCGAGGACTTGCAGCAATACCGCCAGCGGGCGCGCGCGCGCCATTAGCCGGGCCAGTCAGCCAGTGCACCGGGGCACCAACAGTGTTGAACACCACCGGCATCGGCACGGCATGCTCCCTCTCGTCAGGTTACTCATTCAGCGACTTTTACCCGCACCCGGTTGGTGCCCAAGCACAGCGAGCACCTCGCCAGCGGCCCAGGGTTAAAGTCGATGCACCTGCAATATCCGGCTATCCCGCCCCGGCGCAGCGCCTCAAGTTTTTATCTGCCGCGCAGTGCTTAGTCACTATGACCTCCACGCGGGCGCTAGGGTCGCGGCTCTTTAGCAGCAATAGTATCAGGAAAGAACGGCGCGGGCCAGCAGCGCGGAGGTCAGAATGCCGAATGGCAGTTCAGCCGCCGCGAACGACCACCAAGCGGGCAGTCTGGGGACACCATCACTTATCGCCAGCAGCAGCCAGATCCCACCACCAGCAGCATATCGGATCGCAGGATATTACCCGGCGATATCCAGCCTCCAGCACCCCAGCACGTACCAGATCTGGGTACGACCAGCCCGGACAAAAGGCCGAGTCGAGCCGGCGACTCGGGGCGACGCAGGCGCGCGACGCCAGGCACGGTCAAGCAGCGCTACCAGCTCGCGCGTTGACCCGCTCGACATCTATGTCCTCGACGCGTCCTCGGATGCTCAACCCAGTAACAGCGCGTTGAGCGCCTTGGCCTGGAGCGTGGGCAAGACGCCACAGCAGCAGGAGCAACAGAGCGCCACCACAAGCCACTTTTGTCGGCGCTGGCACCGGCCCAGGACTGCCCATATTCGAGCAGAGGTTAGGGAGTGCGCAGCATGGGTGTCGTCGGCGATGTAGCTGAGCACAACGATAAAGGCCCCGCATGATGGGCAGCAAATGGCATATACGGCCAAGCAGCATTATGGCCACGAGGGCCCTGAGCGGTCTGCCCAAGCCGGTGAAGAACGAGCAGGCGGGAGTCAGCAGCCACCGCCAAAGCGCCGAGCACCGTGGCATAGGCATCCAGCGGATAGCAACCCGGAAAGCAGCCACAGCTACCAGCACAAATCAATCAGCGCGGCCCCGAAGTGCGCGCCGCATGGGACACCCCGACAAGCCAGGCGGCCAAAGGATGCAGACAGGCCCTAGCGCCATCTACCGCCACCGGTCAGTCGCGCGTGCGTGGCGCCTGACCATAATGGCCGATGCAGCTGCGCGGCAGAGCGAATTATTGCTCTCGATCCAGCCGAGCGTCTCTGGGATCCACCTCGGGCACAGGCCGACAGGACTGCCAAAGCGCCTTTAAACGTTATCCCGAGTGTATGGCCACGGCGCCAAGCGCCAGCGACATAGAAACGCCAAAGCAAGCAAGCAATGCAACACAGGCAACACCAATGATGACCGGACGCAGCCGAGTCGAAAATGCAAAATTTTGAATGTCCTTGATCTCTCTGGCCACGATGGGACCGGCGCCATGGCCGATACGGTTAAGCAGCAATGCAGGCGCGTGAACTACCCTGGCAGGATTATCCAATACTGGCCAACCACGGCGAGGCGGCGATAATCGGCGCAATGACTGATAAGCCTGCTAGTTCCCCCTGCCGCTCTGTTCACTGGAGTAGATTGCCCGACCCTGGGTCGGACAAAGAGGTTTGGTGTCACTAAGCAGGCGTCTGTGTTTGCTCGGACGCCAGGCGACAAGGTATTTGTGTACTACTGAAAACGTCTGCCCTGCACCGTGTGGAGCATGTCCACTGGAATGGGTACCCGACCAGTTTGCTCGAACAGCTCGGAGGGGCTGGTATCCACTGTGCGTCTAACGAGCACGGACGCCCTTTTGCTGACCGCGAAGAGTGGACGATCGTGCGTGGCTGCCCCTGCGCCCGGAGTGCCTAGTTCTTGCAGTGCGAACGCTCGCCAGTCATATCAGCTGACTCTGTCACGCTGTGGCCACTGACGAATCAACCGGCAACTGACCCGCTACGTAAATATACCCGTCAGGGAGTCGGCAAAGTAGCGACCAGGCGATAATCTCCACGCCCGCGGCGGCAAGCTTGGCGCAGCATACTGCCCGTTACAGCGGGTCAATCTCGTCCGGCTATGGTCTTGACCCGGACTTATCCGAAAAGTGCATCACGCAGAAACAACAGAGGCATGGCATCGGCGCCCGCTGGGCGACCACGTCGCGAATACAACTCCAATAGAATGCTTCTGACCGCTGCAGGACTCACGGCGTCTGGAAAGGCGCCCCACACCATCACCCCAGTGCCAGGTCACCACTCTTTACCTCGACCACACAGCCGCCCGTACCGCAATGGCGTATCAACTGGAGGCAGAAAGGAGTCAACAAGACGGCTAGTTGCCGCCGGGTCCAAGCGAAATTCACGGCCGGCATCACGGTGGCATAAACCGACCAGAAGGCGCTATCAGATCGGCTTCTTCTTTGAGCGTGCCGCGGTCCCATCCTACTCGGTTTGGCCTTCGCGCATCGTGTGAATGCAGAGCTATCTTGCCCAGGCGCTACCTCGACAACTCCCAGGTGTGGCCGGCTATCCGGCAGCTTGCGGCCCCGGGCTTGTGTTAGAATATCCACCCAGACCACGACTACCCGCTCGCGCAGTGTTTTGCTCATTTTTTGATTCCGGCGTGAATGAGAGCAGTAGCTAGCAACCAGTTCGACGCCGCATCTTCCGAGCAACAATACGCCAGAAAGCGTTTATAACGGCGAAGCAGCACGCCCTGGCAATTAAAGGGCCGGATCGAAGGAAGCAGGCATGCCGGCCACTGTGTTTTCAGTGGCCAAGCGCCAGCCTTTCGGTGCCTGCCCCAGCGATCAATTGACGCCGTATAGGCAAGCAGCGCACCATGTGGTTGGAGAACGGTAATTGGCCAGAAATCGAACCCGGTGGTTGTCATCGGAGCAAGGTTATTGGCTTTCGATCAGGTGCTGGCACAAAGGCATCACATCTGCCCGACCCAGTTGTGGCAATCCGCGTAAAGGATAAAACGCACCCTCGAGGCGTTTGAGGATATCTGGAAGCCCAAGGGTCACGCAGCCCGCAGCAGAAACAATCGTCCGTCGGTGCCTAGAATAGCGTCACCGCCGGGCTTCACAGATTCCCGCGTTTGCTCGGTGAAACAGCCGCCAAGCGCCGCGCTTGCTGGGCATTGTGCGGCCGCACAGCGATACAGTTCTGCGCCAGCTTCTCCAGCTACCGGAACGCCGCCTCGGGCGCTACAAGCTCTACAAAGACGCCGAGCCACGGTCATGCCGAAAAATACTTGGAGAAGCTGTGGCAGTACCAAAGGCACCGGCCTAGCGACCAACACAGTTAACTGAGCTGGCCTCACAGCCATAGGTCAGAACCGTGATAGATCTCGTCGAACGCGACCAGATTGCCCGTCCCAGACGCGCCGTGTGCCAGGTCGTCGGCCTGGCCTTTAGCTGGCCGCGCTCAGCATGGTAAACCGTTGGATGGCTGAGGCGAGGGCAGCGGAGTACCGCGCACAGCGGCTATCCCAAGGCTGCACTATTAATGCGGAGCGTCAGTGATACGCCGACTCGGGCCCCGTCGCACCAGCCGCGCCCGGGCTCGAACAGCCGCAGAAATGCCGGGTGTGCAGGGTAGGAAGTGGTATCGGCCATCAGACACTGCTCTGTGCCCGTCCCCAGCAAAGCACTGATCAGCAGCAAGGCCGCAGAGACCGTCCCGGGCGTTTCACCACCCGGGCGGGTCCAGATCCCAGCGCACCGACTTAGCGCGATGCCGGCCAATAGGCTTCATCGTACATGCGGGGCACCCCAGCGCCGCTGTGTGTTAACTGGTACATCCGGAGCACCCCAGTTCGTGCTTGGACCCGCCCGGATAATAGGCTACCGTGAAGTGGCCCAAAAGTCCGGCTCGAGCCGAATTTCCATATGAATGACATCGCTGGCCGGCTGCCATCCAGCGCCTTGGCACGCGCCAAGCACGGCCATCACGTGAAATGCTGAATTCCTGACTTCGGCGTGCACCACTCTGAGTTGGACACGCATGCTGCATCTCTCCACCAAATTAGATTTGAGTGTTGAATCATTACGCGCTTGAGCCCATTGACAAACAGCCCGTCCAAGCCCCTGTAGCATGGCGATGTTCACCTTCTGGCGGCAAACGTAGCGCGCTGGCTATGTTCTGGTAGTATTTGCCCGCTTTGCACGCCAGTGGCTGCACCCTCAGGTCATCTAGACGCAACCCATAGGGCCTGACACAGGACGATCAAAGCTAATAGTGAGAGGGGTCCTCTTATGTGACCAGCAATAGCAAAAGAAAAAAGGTTCTATGGTTGATATCGCGTTTTTGCCGCTCCTACAAGTGGTGAGAATAGAAAGGCGTAATGTAATTATATGTGAAGCGAGCAACATGTGTCTTGGCGCATTATCGCCTCATCCTCAACGGCTGGAAAAAAGAGCTGCATGGAGGAAGTCGTACCGCACCGTTATCAATCATATGCAGGATGAAGCAGCCAACTCCCCGATCCGAGCCGACCGCGCCAGCCAGGAAGAGGAATTCAGCCTGGAACTGCCGCGCCCGCAAGGGATCGCAGAGCTCGCTAGCTGAATACTAGAAGAATCGGACCCAGACGCTGCGTCGTCGGAAGGATGAGAACTATGGATTCATGTGGGTATTCATGTGGGCGTGGATTGTATTCGCCGGTCCTGGTGGAAGCTCGCTGTTCGACTGGACCACCCTGCTGCATTCGTGCTTGCTAAATAACGCTTTGCAGAGAATCAAGAAAAGCAGGAGCTCGGTAGGCTGATTTGCCCGTTGCTCGGCCACCTACTCCGCGATCGGCTGACAGTGCGGGCCGAAGTCGAAACAGCTGCGGTTTTTCCAACGCGCATTTTTTATTCAAGCCAAGGCGCATAGCCATGTCTGCAACTTTTCCCCCTACACCATGGGTCGCTTCGCCTCCTACTCCCAGTCGGTCATTCTGCATTCTCGGCTCGTTTATTGGCCCGGCCTTGGCCAGGCACCTGATGCCCGTGCGCAACAGGGCACCTGGCTGATTCGCATGTGGAAGAACCCTTAGTATCAAACCCGCCGCACAAAACCCGGCGCCGCCCGAGCAGAATTCTCCCACCCTGCACGCCTTTGGCTGGAGCATGACGGCGGCTGTGGATACAAAACGAAACGTCAGGCGATTATACGCAGCGACAAAATCGAACGCCTGGCTGGAACAGGTCTAGGGTCTTATTATTGCGACTGTTCCAGATCGTCTGATCTGGAATCCCGGAGATCAGTGCGTATTACCCGGTCAACTTGCCCGATCTGCGTGGCTGACCAACCCGCGCCGGATCATGCTGTGCGAGTGATCGGCCGCCCTCACGCCTACGACTTTATCGAACCGTCACAGCCGCTACTCGCAAACCCAAGCACCTGGAGAGCGACTAGTCGGAGAACTTGTTATTCGCCGGCGTGACAGGCATGCTGTCGTCCCCCCCTAGCCAACCTGGGCCGTGGTCCCATCTGGCGACGCATGTCGCTCAGGGTGTGCACCGACATGACGTGCGCGGCGCCCGCATCTGCGAGACTCTCGGACACCCATGCAATGCGGCTGTATGACAACTTGCTCGGCGCGCCACCGCCACTGATGATCTGCTTCTTCCCCTCGGTGGTGCGCCAGCACGGGGTGGAAAAAAGCTCCCTATTAGCATAGCGACCTGGGTTTCAGCTGCGATTGGACGTCGCACACGCAAGCGATACGCTCTTTCACCAGCCCTGGTAGCCCTGCATCAACAACCACCGCAGGACGTTGCGCGGCGCGAGAACATCCGCGCGCAAACCTGGGGACTAGGGTCGGGGTAAGAGCATTGGAAATCCGCTGCGCCTGCTGCCGGCCTACCACGAGAGGATTCGCAGACCAGTTACCCCCGTAATACTGAGCGCGGATTCCACCCTGGCGCTTTGGCAAGCACTGTTCAGGCTGATTTAGAACATAGTTGCATACGTGTTCAACTGCCATGGCGCGGCAAAACGACTTGACCGCCCCTGTGCTCATGGGCCCACGCAATAACATACACCGACCGCCACCTCTACAGATGCTGGGCTCCTCGTACACCGTTATGGAAGCCCTATGTATAATCTACCGCTCTGGTCTGCTTGCTGGTCATCGGCATTTATCTGTTTTCCATCGCTCCATCTATTTGACTGTGATGGATACATTTGAAGCCGGTCAGGGGGTGCCTAGGGAGGTACCAGCCCCTCTTTCCTTTCCTCTTTGGCTGCATATCTTGAATCATCGACCGGGCTTAACTTTCTGCATTGAAGAATCCGAAAGATTGGCCGACGAAAGCCCCTGGTTTGAACTGAGTCACCTTGCTGCTGATCAGCATTCTTGTATTTTTCTTTTTTTTTTTTTGGGGGCGCTTTGACCCTGTTCGGCGTTTGCACTATGGGTGACCGAGAAAAGGCCTGCTCAACGAGGCTGCGCTCCATGCACCACCCTGCTGTCTGTGGAGTACCCTGTCTGACTGAGGCGTTTACTCCTATGGACGCCTGGGGCCTTAACATTATTGGCACGCCGCCCGGGAGTTCGGACCTCGTGTCTTACCGTCTTTTATTTAAATTAAGGAAATATGTGCTATGGGCTTTTTGACTTTTATTATCCTGCCGAGCATCTGTCGGCGTCTCCTTCCTTGCTCCACTCTGTGGTCTGCTTCAGCCCTGATTCTCAGAATTTACTCGCAAACCTACCAGTTATTTCCTCCGTGGCCGAACCTTGTTCGGCATTTCGTTTTTCGCCAGCACGGCTGGCGCACGCTGACACACCGCTGTTTCATGACTAGATCGACGTCTGGCCGTTGCTGAGCGCTGCAAAATTTAAAGCCTCGTTGCGACTCGGTGCAGATCCTCACCAGGAATCCGGGCAGGACTCGGTGGCACTGGGCTTGTGTGCTTGATTAACGCTGTTTGCCATTCTGTGTTTGGCGCAACGGGCATAATTGCTCCACCCGGGGAAAAGCACGAAGGAGCTGGTGATTGCCATTGCCTTCGGAGTCACTGGTTCAAGCTGGATTGCCATCGCGATGGTCGGGCTGTATGCGTTGTACGTGGTATTCGACGGGCCACAGGGGCTGGGAATCCTGGTTGACCAAACAATTTAGTCTACTTGCATACACGCTGCGGAAGGCCTTGTCGTTACTACTGCTGTTGGATGTTCTTTGCCGCCGGCTACTCGTCATTGCCGCACATGTATCACATGGCTTTTACCGAGGAATATCAACCCACGCTCTTATGGCCGTTCGCCTATTTTGGGTGCCTCACCCCCTGTTCCTGCTGCTGACAGTCCTATGCCGTTTCCGCGATCCTCAGGGCCGGTTTTGCACCTGAACGTGAACCGACCAATCCGGATATATTCGCTCCTCGGCTCTGGCATGCATCGGGGGCCAACTAGTTGGACTGCTAGGTGGCCTTTGTCCGGCGGGATCTTTCGGCGGCCAAGCGGCCCTGATTATCGTCGTTACCCTGGCGCATGTCAGGCATGGTGACCTTCAACCATCTGGTGCGCGGTCTATCAAGCCCAGCGGCCTACAACCAACTCTAACCGCTTGGCTATGTGACGCGGCAACGCACACTGTTCGCGGCGATCATCATGGCCAGATTACGGCTATCTAATCGCCTGCTGGGTGACCGTAACAGTGACTTGGCCTTCTAAGTCTGGTGGCATTGCCTTCCTTACGTTGCACCGTGCCAGTTTCTTGCCGTGCGCAACTATCAGTGGCTCTACTGCCCCAGGCCAACCGGCGGGTGTTTACGTCGCGCCCTTTGTATTGCCGACTATGCAGTCTGGGCTCATCACCTTGCCTGTTGCCGGTTGATCACTGAAACTGACGGTGGGGGCCTGGCAATAAAAAAATAAACCCCTCTTTTGGTCAGGCACTGAGGAGTTCAATGCCGTCTTACCTGGCACTAGGCGCCGCGATACGTCGCTGGCGGCGAACATCTTTCGTCTTTCTACCGTTCGGTTTTCGGCTCTTCAGGCCCAAGCGCTCAGTGAGAAGAGCGAAGCGCCGACGCTGAAGCCTGCTCGGTCAAAGATAAACGTCAGCCGCCCACATAAGAATGGAGGTGACTGCCGCCAACCTTCGCCGCCAGGACCGTTCGCCACCAGGCAACTGGCCAAGCCGCTGAGGTGCAACTAAGACCGCGCAAGCAGGAGGGTCGATCAGGCAGTCTGCGCTGTCGAATTCTTTTCAGCTGCCCTTCGACGACGCGCCGCCTTATGCGCTGCGGCGTCTGCGCGACGACTGGAAGGCCAATCCATGTCCCGGCTGATGGGCCGGCGGGTCCGACCCAAGGGACATTATCGAAACCTTCCTGCCGTTCCAACTGGCGCTGCGAGAGGGTTGTCCACCGAAGACATATTTGTTCCCCCCCTCTTTTTTTTAAATCGCGAAAAGAGGGGGAAGATAGGAATAAATACACCCCGGGTGACTGGAAGGATTTGCATCACTCTGCGGCTGACCGAGCGCTGGCGCCGAGCTCAACGCGACTGCGCCGCGGCTACACACGGCCAAACCCCTGCAGGATTTGTCCCGATGGAGTGTTTGTTCGCTGGCCATACGGATAATGAAAATCCTCATTGGTGATGGAAACCGCGCATGAGGCGCCCTCCCCGGTATCAGCCGAGATGCAGTGATCGGCTCGCGGCTAGGCAAATCTGCCCGACCCTGGAAACGAACTGCTTGAACGCTTTTGTTGCCGATCAGGCGCCCACTGCACAAGCAAACAGTTGGTCAGCAACGGGCCAACCCAGTGCTCAAACCATGCCAACAGGCGCGATTGACGAGCCCGGCAACAACGCCTCCAGCGGTCTGGTGCTGTTGATCGAAGATCAGACCGGGAAACACGCCATGCTGAAGACGGAGCTGGATGCACTCCGAGCGGGCTTCGCGGTCGATGTTGGGCCGGCTGGCCGCGGGCGTAGCCGACGAAAATCGGCAACCCGGTTAACGCATTGCCTGTCTGGCGCCAGGAACCTGCAGCGAAGAGTGCGCGACCAGCCCGGAAGGGCTCGCGAAATGGAAGCCGAAACGGTTTGATCGAACAGACCCATACGTATCTCGCGTATATTGTGCAGTCGTGGTCAACTTCGCCCATTGTCGGCTAGCGTCTCATAAACCAACGCAATGATGAAAGTGGAGATCTGCGCCACCTGCAACCAATGAAGTGATACATTTTGTGTCACTGAAACCGACAGGGCCAGAAGTAATTTACATGTTAACCGTACCATCCGGTACCACGTCGCCGCACCGGGCGAATCAGCACAACGGCTGGTTCAGGATGTCTGATCAACCTTGTGGGATCGGCAACCGCCCGGCTAGCCTAGCAGCAAAACGGTGGACGCGCAATCAGTAGTATCCAGGCCAGCACAAAACGAGCCATCAGGTCCTTGCTCAAGGTCGAGGATCAGGGCGGAGCTCGTATCGACAAAGGCGATTTCGATGGACCGGCTGATTCGAGCCTTCTTCACGAACCAAGCAACCAGGAGCAGGAACGGCGAGCTCTTTGCACTGGTCTACTCTCGGATTTGAATCGGAGAAGCACTAATGGGCAGTCACCGTGAGACAGTCCGGTTGGGATCTCACTCTCAAGCGGGGCACCGGCTTCACCGTATACATGCCGCGCTACAGCGTTTTGAGCACCGTGCGAGCGCCCTAGGACCTGAAACAAGGATCGCTAGCTCTCCACCGCAACGAGTGTAACATGTCGCAACATTCTGGTTGTTGAAGACGAGACGAATCATAACGCTCGGCCCTGCGCCGTTTGCTGGAGCGTCATCAGATCAGGTCAGCGAAGGCGGTTCAAGTTGGCGAAGCATGTCGACAACTTGACCTGAAGCAGCTTTGACGCTGATCGTACAGACGATCTGCGCCTGCCAGGTGAGCCGGCGTACGAAATGATCCGCAAGGTGCCCGACACCCCGGATGGCTGATCGATGACCGAGCTATCGCCAGGCCAGGCTCGCTCCGCAGTCGATTCCATGAAGCTTGGCGCCGATCGAATATAAGACATTCGCCCAAACCCTTTGACCAATGATAGGGATAAATGCCTCCAGCGTGCTGTTTCGCGCGCATCTATCCGACAGCCAGCACCGCACGCAACCCAAGGCACCAGAAGATTTGGGAACGCCAATCGCCAGCCAGGAGCATGCGGCGCGCCGGCAGAAAACGCCGAGGAGGGTCGCAACCCGGTAAACGGGTCATTCCCGATGAGGCATCATTGGGCAACGCGCGCCCATGCAGACATTGTTCAAGCGTATCAAACAAGGTCGCTCCAAACGACGTCTACGCGTCCTGATTCAGAGGCGAGTCCGGGGATTTCCGGCGAGGAACTGGTCGCCGCGCGCCCGTGACATGAGAATTCCAGACGCGCCAAGGCGACCGATGATTTCGGTCAAAACTCGCTCAGGACCATCCCCGAAAACCCTGATACGAGTTCCGAGCTGTTGGCAGAAAAAAAAGGGGCCTTACTGGCGCCACGACCGAGCAGAACCGGCCATTGGTCAGGCGTGCCGGACGCAGGTACGCTGTTGCTGATGAGATTGGTGAGCTGCCGCTCGAGGCGCAGGCACGCCTTGTAGCGTATATTGCAGGAAGGTAGATTCGCTCGGCTGTGGCTCGGTTTCAATCGCACAAGGTCAATGTGCGCCTGGTGGCTTCTCGGCACCATGGGATCTTTCGAAAACCTCGGACACCGCCAGGGCCTGTTTACGCGAAGATCTGTTTTATCGCTTAACGTGATCGAAACTGCGATTTTGCCCGCTCTACGCGAGCGTGGCGAGACGTCATGTTGATCGCACCAGGGCCACTGCTTGGCCCGCGCGGGCAGCAAGATGAACCAGCAGGCATTGCACGTTACCCAGGACGCGATGGATGCCATCCGCCTGCATACCTGGCCAGGCAACGTGCGGAGCTGGAAAACGCCGTAGAGCGAGCGGCCAATTCTTTGTGACGAAGATGCTATTACGGCCAGATCTGGCTGGGTATTTGAACTGGATTTTGAGCATGAACGCGCCTCCCAGGCAGCCAATTGCGCTGTGGAAAACCATGCAGCACTCTGACAGCATTGAGCAATGAGCCATTACCGAGATCTGTCGCGGAAGAATTTACTTCCAGCATTCGTTCTGAGCATCAGGCAACACATGACCCGAAACCGGTAACTGTGCCAACAGCTGGGACAATCTGCCGCAAGATGCCTGTAGGGAACGGCGCAGCGCCTGGGATCCCGCGCAAGAAGACGGCCAAACCTGATTCTGCCCAGGCAGCATTCAAAATCCGCGCAGTAGACGCGGCGCTGCCCGAAATAAGACAATGTTACCTGTTACCCCCAGCTCATCGCCAAACCAACTGTTACCCGAATGTCCGGACCCGTAAACACTTCATCGTCGAGTTTTGATAGGTAAGAAATCAGCGTCAAGGCAATCCGGACCGTCAAAACCCGAAAAACACAACCCATTGTTTTTAAAACAAACTTTTAAAAGTTGCATGGCAATGCATTTATATCTCGTTACAAGAACAATAAAAACCAAGCAAACATAATTAAAAATAAAGATCTGACTACACACACAATAAAAATAAAACGTGCGAGTCGTCTAGCAAACTGATTTTTTGGAGAATGTGCCTCCACTCTGCGAACAGGATTGTTCGATTGGACAGAGAACAATAAAAAGTCTGCCTAAAGCAACCCGACAGTCCCAAATGGCCAAATGACTGGGCTGAGCAGGAAATACAGCTTCCAAAGCAATCCGTTTGTTTTTGGGTAACCCGGGAGGTGTTGGTCATAGGGCGACACTGCGCCATCTGCCAAACAACAAAATGCTCTTTGATAATAAAAATAAAAAAAAACTATTAGGGGGAGTGATTCACTCGCCCGTTGAGCCTTACCCCCCCTCTCTGCAAGCCCCTCTAAATAAACGTTGATATTCGCTTGTATAATCAATTTCTCGTCTAATCCAGGCTAGAATCCCTTCAATTCAGTCAGGCAATACGGACTAGCCCATTAAGCCACAAGGCGCTCGCACCAGCGATCTGCTCTTCAGTGATTTTTCACCTGACATTAATGCTACTTCAGCGTATCTACACTGCGACTGGAAAAGCCGGTGGAAAGCCTGACCCTATTGATTCGCAAAGCTGTTTCAAAAAACTTCCTAACTCCCTTGGCCGTGCGGATCCCACAGGCGGATTACGCCTTCGGTTATCCCTGCAGACCAGCATAATCTGCGCCGTGGAGCGCGCCAATTTGAGCAAGAGAACGCGGTACAACGTGGTCGAGCGCCTGCAGCAAAGCCGAGCTACCAGGCCTTGTCGTGGGCGGATCATGCGTGCGCGCACTCGCTGCTGGACATGGACGCCCAAAAGATTTGATGTTAGCCACCAAGCGCGACGCCGGAGCAGGTACGCCGCACCTTCCGCCAACGCAAGCTAATGGCCGGCGCCTTCAAAACTGGTCCATGTTGCATTTTCGGCCGTTAAATCACTTGAAGTTGCGACCTTCCGCGCCAAGCCATGCTGACGACGCCACACGGTGGAAGCACAAAGGTGATGAGAAATCTCGTCGAGCGGAGTCGGATCGGCTGCTGCGTGAAGTAACGTCTACGGCAGCTTTGAAGACGATTGCCCAGCGTCGCGACTTCGACTCAATGACCGCTCTATTACGATGTCACAGCAGGCACGGCATATTATCATGATCCCTACTGCCAACGCGTATGCATTCGACTCATCCGCGAGCGCCAGATTACGGGCCTGAGCGGCGCACCCGCAGCAAACGCTACTCCAAGGAAGACCCGGTGCGCACATGCATCCGAACCGGTTACGCTTTGCCGCCAAGCTGGATTTCGAGGATTGAGAACAGCAACTCACGCGCGACGCTCGATACCTCGACATGGCCGAACTGCTGTTCGACATTCCGCCAGCCGCGCTTGTTTGACGAGTCGCTGAAATTGCTCATGAGCGGCCAGGGCGTTGAAAAACCTTCGACCTGACTGCACTACTACTACCTGTATCCGAACCGCTGCCTTTCCGGATACCGAAAAGCCATCGAACAGAACCCCGGTAACTACACCTGGCGCTGATTCGCCAGGCTGGTTGCCAATACCCGATTGATCGGATCCGTGAAGGCCCGTCCCGGGTAAATAACAACCGCGCATTTCTGTTCCCGCGCTGTCTTGTGGCCGGTGCACTTGGCCACGCGCATCGAAGCCTTGGAAGATCCAAGGCATAGCTGTACCATTCCAGCGTCGAGCAGCAGGCGGCCCTAGGATCTGATCACGAAGCAATGCTCCAGCCACAGGCTTACCATATACCCAAGCGCATTCAGGGTGCCGACTGCGCGAGATTGGACATGCAGCGCGGCTGGAAAAACGCAGCAGGCCGTTGCGCCGATCTGCTGCTTGAGCATCCGCGCTTTCGCGCGCCTGATGATTTTCCTGCTACTGGCGTGGAGAAGCGCCGAGCGAGAAAACCGATAGGGCTGTGTGTCGCTGGTTGGACGCGTTATCAGGAAGTGGGCGACGATCAGCGTCCCCACGCAAGATGATTGCTCCGAACCTGGCTCGACAGGCCTCCAGGCCGCCAAGTCGGTCGCGCAAAACACAAGCGCAAGCCGCAACACCCAGGAGACTACGCAGATCATGAGCGTGGGCGCGGTTGCTACATCGGCACTGGGTAGGCAATCAACGCTTTGAATCGCCGAGCAGTCTCCGCTCCGCGTCCTGCCGGCCGCCGCATCGCCGAGCTAACTCGGAGACCCAACTGATCGTGCCTGCTCGCAACTTCTACGCAGCAGCGCCCCCAATGGGCTCCGCAGGATCAGCCTTCCTACGTCAACGCCGGGGTGACTCCGCATGCCTCCCAAGTAGCGAATCTGGATGCGCTGAGCCTAGACTGGAATTGCACTGCTCAATGTTCGATCGAGACAAAGCGAGCAGGACGGCAGCGGCAAAAGCCGGAACGCTAGGGGCCGCGACAACGCTAGGATCTGGATATCCTGCTTTACGGTGACCAACCAGAATCCAGCATCCACGCTTGCAAAAGTGGCTCGCAATTATCAAATATGCAATGCACGGCCTTCGTGCTTTATCCTTCTGGCGGAGTTGGACCCCGGACTGATCCTGCACCGGACGGGGGACAGGCGCTTCAATCCTGGATTGACAAAAAATGCCCGCCAGTCAGGCCTGACACCCCTTGCACGACCAGCTCGGCAACAAGGTAAAAAGATGACTCGAATCGTACAACTCTAGCTTCAGGGCTATACTGCACTTCCCAAGTGTAGGATCCACTGGGCCATAAAGGTTCGCGCTGTGGACACAGCTCCAGCGATACCCCCAATAACACTTACGCCTCCTCGAGGCCGACACCTAGTGGAAGTCTGCTCAATGCCTGGATGTAAACCCCTGACAACGACTGAACAAACTCAAGGGCGAGAGCCGCGAAAAGATTCACTTGCCTTGACGTCTTATTGACGCGACCTTTGCCAGCTGGTAAAATGAAGCCGGCAATTTGTAACGTGGAGGTCATTCTGGTTGTGAATTCGCTGGAGGTAATTGGTGTCTCCGCGGCTCACGAACAGCACCCTGCGGTTACTATGTTCGAGACATGGCCTAAACCATGTTGAGCCCGCGCTCGGTAAAACGCAAAGTTTCCGCCGTTAGACCGAAGAAATCGTTTCCCCCCAAGTTGTAGGTAAACAAAGCAGCGCTTTCCTCATAGGCCGACCGGCCCTTCATAGTCATCACTATGCCACGGAAGCTTAGGATGGAGCAGGCACTGCGCAAGCAGCGCTGTGTTGATGCAGGCACGGCGCTCATATGGTCCAAAATTGGAAGGCGCAGGCTGGCTTGGCGGACACTATCGCTCGCTGCCAATAATGGCGTACCCGTAATGCGCGCACATGGGGCCCTCACCCGCGCAGAGCGGGTTCAATTCTGTTGGCGACCTCACGAACGTTTCAGGGGCCCGCCTGTAGTATGCCAGGCCCAGGCAGGGGATCGACCTCGAAAGGACGCCAAGGCTCTGAAGCGGACCGGCGCCACAGCATAGCTAGTTACTGTGATAGTGTCGTACCACACCTGAGCTAATGCGCGATCACCCAAACGCCGTGGCCGTGTTGGCACCACGCAGTTCATCGGCAATTGGAGCCGCCGAGGCAGTACTGGATAGTACCGACGGCAAGGGTACATGATAGTGGGCATGGACCATGCTGGGACCTGACCCGCGGCCATCGCCAGCCACCGTTTTGTAAAAAAAACTTCATTTGCTGGGGATTCAGAGGCCAGGGGGCACGTACCGGCAAGCTCTGGCAGTTTGGCCTTACGTCGATGCGGTCAAAGCGCGTCGAGTTTCCCTGCGCCGAGAACGAGGTTCTGAGGCCACATGAAAACGCAAACCCATGGATAAGCATTGCGCGCCCACTTACGCGGCCTCCTGCCATTGGAGGGTCGTCCCCCCGGGCCTGGGACGGCAAAGGTATCGCCTAGGTTTTGGGCGCCCCACATGGGGCAAAAGGACCTTTGGCACGGCTTGGCCCAGCCAGTTACGGGCTGTGGTGGCGGAGAAAAAAGCCCCCAGACAGCGCACTGATTTTCGTGGGTTGTCAGATTATTTTTATCCCGTCAAAATCCCGCTTTGCAAGTTCCCGCCCCCCGGAGCCAGGGGAAAAACCTGGGATAAGGCTACCCCGGAGCCCGAGTTCCTTCTGGAACCAAGCCGGGAAATTTTATTTTTTCAAGGGAGCCGCCCCAAGGTGCTTGGGGGGAAAAAAAAAGGGCGTTTTGGTGGCCCCCCCCCCGCCCCCTCCCCCCTCCCCCACCACCCCCTTGGTTTTTGTTTTTTTGCGGCCCGCAAAACGGTCACATGATAATCTATCTCGCACGGCATGACCGGCACACCCGATCTCTCTCTTT
>Ga0163217_1047464_pt1 | contig 16226 bp, 11 predicted proteins | sample SynspAceP_FD_185933 | JGI IMG/M metagenome (GOLD analysis project Ga0163217, IMG submission 185933) | Saline lake microbial communities from Ace Lake in Antarctica - Synechococcus sp. Ace-P (PacBio error correction) | ecosystem: Environmental > Aquatic > Non-marine Saline and Alkaline > Saline ... | reverse complement strand
ATGGGCTTTATCGTGGGATGTAATTTTTAATCTCATTGGTCTTGCCTCTGGCTTTTGCCCCTATCTGCTGGGCGCTGATCGAAAAGAGGGCGTCTCCCGTTATCCGCGTGCCTTGCGCACGCGCGCTGGGTCGCGGCCGAATTGGACCGCCACACCCATTGCCTAGGCAAGTGTTGGGTGCTGAACCGCGGCGCTCGGCATCGCTCTGTGAGAGCTAGCTGGTGGGCGCCGCCCCAATTTCCTCTACTCATGAAGGCTGAGCGTTGGGGCGGGCTGGTCCGGGCTTCTTTGGGCTCCTTGCGGTGCTGATACATCAGCTATAAGTCGTCTCTTTCTGGTTCTGTCCCCTCAACTTGTCTTGGATAGGGCGGCCCCGACGGGAGTCGCCCTGATTACATATTCCACTTGCGGTCACGGAAAAAGACGCACAAAGTGCCGCACGCTTTCAAAGGTGAGCTGAAGCCTTGGACGGCACTGCTGGCGGAGTGTCTTCAACCCGGTTGTTGAAACTCTAACGTTTAACCTGAGGGCACCTTCCCTCCGGGGATTGTTGGGCTACCTTTTAGGTTAGCCAAAGTGTACGTTGACGCTCGGTCACATTGCCTCATTCCTGGCCCCCATATTGATCCCATTGGCGTTCGGCAGGTTTCTCTTCATTCTGGCGTTGCTGGGTGAGAGTGGAACCGCGTACCCGAGCGTCTCGCTCCTTTGTATCTTTTGCGCTGACGAGGTCGACCATTTGGCGAGATGAGTCCGCCGAGATGCGGGGCTTTAGGCTCCGCCGGTCTTCCGTGTGCTTTTCTTCAGTTAGCTGCTCCTGCTAGTTGAGTACACTGTTTGATCACCAGTATCTCAACCATTTATTTTGTGCGCTCGGTCGGTCATGACGACACGGTTCCGAACACGTTTTTCGACCTAAGGCGTTATGGAAGGGCGAGCCCTGCTACCCCATTGGATCCTGGCATGGCACTCGGGGCTTCAACCTGGACTAAGGTCCCCAACGTATCGGGGGCTGTTCCGCCTTTGATCTTTCAATTAGGTCCTCGTCCTGGCCCCGTGCCCCAAAGGCTGGCACGTCATGCTCTGTGCTGCCTTATGGGGCTTGGGGCCGCGTCTCACGCTGGAAGCAGATGCCGCGTCGGGAGCTGTTCCGGCGACGTGACTGTGCGGTTGCGGGCTTTGTTGGCCGCACTGGCGATTTGCGGATCGGGATTTACCGTTTTCAATTTACAGACGGGCTCCGATTGGAAATGTCGCCGTATGACCCGCACTGATCAACGGGGGAAGGCTGGGCCTTTTAGGGTGGGCAGGCCCAATGTGGCGCTCTGGTAGTTGGTCATAGTCGTTACTTGGATGAAGGTTAGCAAATCCGAACGCCCGACCATATTAGCCTCTTTGGCGGCTATCGCAGCCGTTGGGTGCGCGGACGCTAGTTTTGATAAAGTCGCAATGCGATCCTCTGCGCTGTCCGGATTGCTCCTGTCGGGAGACGCTAATTTGTTGACCCAATTTCATTCTGGACGGCAGGTCGGGGTCGGCCGACGCTGGGGGCCTGCCGCCCCACCGTAACACCCATATCGTGGGCCGTGGTGGAGTGGGTGTACGACACTACGCCATGGAGGCGTATGTCAAGGCATCGCTTGATATATTCCGTGGGTGAGTCTCAGTTTTCTGTGAATGTATAGGGCGCGGTTACGATTTTAGCTCGGCTGACGAACTGGGGCGAGCGTCGTGGGGGAAGCCCAACTTCCTCGCCGATACGGCGACCATCGAGGTTGATGTGCCCGTTGTTGAAGAAGCCGGATTGTCACACCCTGTACCGGGAAAGAAGCGCCTGTACATAGTTTGGCCCGAAGGTGGCAAGAGCGCGCAAATGAGCGGGCGAGCAAGTTCGCTCAGGCTACGACCCCGGCCTGTTGCTGGGTGGGACCTTTACGGTGGGCCAGTGGGGGAGGAACATGGAACGACTGGGCAAGAGGCTGGGGCGAGATGCGCCCTACACGCCCTCAATGCAAGCCACTTGCTCACGCTGCTTGAGTCCTCTCTCGGGACTGGGATGTCGCAGTGCTGATGGCCTATCCGGGGGGCGTTGCTTTGGCTAGGCAGATGCCAAATGGGCACCGACCTTCGTCGCTACCGCGTGTCGCCGAAATGCAGAACATCGCCTGCTACATGGAGGAATCGATGAGTGCTCGGAACGGGGCGCGAGTCCGCGGTGGATTGATACGAGCTCGACTTGAGATTGCCTTGGCTGCTTCCTTTTCTGGTATTCGTTTGCCTGGCCTTCTTTTTTGGTGTGTAACCGGAACGGGCTCCCTTCGGCGGTGGATCCAGTGCTCGCGAGTCAGCCCTGAGTAGGCCATGCGTTTTTCCCGCCATTCAGCGCCTCCGTCGATCGGCCAATGTCCGGGAGGGACCCTGTGTATACCGGGAGGTTGTGCGATTTGAATCCCTTGCTTCCGGGCGGGCAGAATATCTTTTGTTATGTCTGGGCAGGTTTCCCCTGGGTGCGTGCCCGACCTTGCAAGGGCGCACCAATGCCCCGAGAATACCTTAGGAACGCCTCTCCGAGCCGCCCTTGACAGAGCATTTTTTCAGGAATGCGTGTGGGGGCGATCAGACTATATAAGACGTCCCGGGTGACCTGGGCGCGGAGTTATCTCGACAGAGTTCGCAGACAAACCTTTCTGAGAGGTTGCCCGTCAACAATCTTCCATCCTGCCGGTTTGACCTGGTGTTTTGAAATTGAGCTTGTGTTATGGCCATTGTGCCGCAAACCTTCCTTGGTCGAGAGCGGCAGGACGGATCGTGGTCGATTTACGAAGCACGTTGGGTACAATAAACGCTCCGCCCAGTGGATGAAGTCATGTTATAAGGACCGGTAGAGAGAATGGCTCGCCTAACCCTGAAGAGGGATCCGTCCCTGGATGAATGTGGTCATCTCGTAAAGTGCCCTTTTGTGATGGCCCCTCGTTCCAAAAAGTCCCGATGGCCGGATACGGGCAATTGATGCGTCCTCATTTCGAGGAAATCCGGATTGGTCCCGTGGATGGCGGGTAAGGCGTTATCGCGACCTTTACGGCGGTCATTTTGCGGTGACCCTAAATGTTGATGCTCAAGCCATCGACAGCTCCGATTCGTTAGAGGTGGCGGCGGACATGCGGAGCGTGGTAGCGCCTTGATGCTTCATGAAGGGGGGCGTGCGGATAAGGAAAGTGGTCTTGATTTCCATTGGCTATCGTTTTGGGGCGAGTTCTTTCTTTACAATCCGCGCCTTGCGGCGCACGTGGCCTGCTTTGGGCATTTGCCCCGGCAGGCGCTGGTATATAGGAGGCGCCCTTGGTTGTGATTGGCCTTTGCTCCGGGCACGCAGGCACCGGCGAAGTGCGGCACGCCTCTCCGAGGAGGGAGCGTTTGCCCGCCTGTCCTCTTTGATTCAATTCGTCATCGGAGAGGTCGGAATGACTATGGCTCTGGTTAAGTATCGGCACACTGTTGCTTATAGCGCTATGTGGGTCCGAGTCTTTACCGTTACGGCGAGCAAGGGCGATCCCATGGACTGGCCAGCAAGGTCAAGGGTTTTGAAACGGGATGACGCGCGAAGGAGCAGAATTGCGCCGTGTATGAGTCGTCGGCTTGCGGCACTGGAAAGCGCCTGCGAGCGCGGCGGGTTGGACGTCGCACGCTTTGGAAGGAAAGCCGTCACGAGCTTGAACGCAATCTTCTGGAGGACACCGAGGCCCGTCCGTCGCGTGCCTCTCAGGAACCCGCTGGCAGGACGTTTTTGTATCCCTCTTGGTTGATAACGGCATTTGATTGCCGGCCACCGTAACCGGCTATCGACTGGGTGGGCCGCCAATTTGGCGATCTGGCTCTGTATTGCCGTGGTAAGGCGAGGAGAAGTTCTTAACATCTCACCGGATGCCTCAACCGAGAACCTGATTGTTCCGGCTCGCCGAAGAGCCACCGGACCGAGAGTCAGCCGGATAGAATCCCTAAGGTCTGCGCCGCTTTGTTGTTTCCCGCCATGTACCAGAAAGGTCGGTCAGCCAAGATCGCCGTCGATTCGCGCCCCTGGAAGCGATTGATCGAAAACTGGGAGGGCGCCCGCAGCCCGAATCTCTGCGCCCAACTGGGGCTCCAGTTGAAATTCTATTTGTTTGGCGGAAGGCAAGGCCTGACCTATCGAAGCTTCTAAAGGCGTGGTAAGATTGGAAAACACTCGATTAAGCGGATCCCCGCGTCGAGGCCGACTCAGTGTTGGGCATGCTGGGGGTTGGAGGCTTCGGACGATGGCCGCTATGGAACAGGCGATCGGTTACTGGCTTCCGAGGCGTGGTGGGCTCGCGGGTTCGAGGATTCCTGCCTCCGCAGTAGAGCCCACCTATCGTTAAAAGGTATTTTCGCTGTTGCTGGAGGCAGCGGCGTGGAACCAGGCCCTCTGCCAATGACCAGCTGGCCTTGGTTGTTTGATTAAAAAACTCCAAGGACACACTTTCCCCATCAAAACAGAGTCAGGACGGCCAATGTTATAAGCCGACCTCTGGCGGCATTCCTAATGCTTGAGGTGAAATGCAGGTTAAAGGCCCAACTGGCGCCTCCCAGATCGGCGAGATCCAAACGAAATTGACCATCAAGGAAAACCCACCAAATGGAAACAAGCAGCCAAGCCGGCAGAAGTGCTTGGCAAATGCCTCAGTCCAGGTATCAAGATGCTTCGGGGGCCAATTTTCGGAGGCATCAGTGAAGCCATGATGCCTCGAATGCCTGGACGCGGCTCGGGCTCGATTTGTTACAGATTGTGATCGGCGCTGGACAGCCACTCTACAAACGCCAGGCCGGGTTTCCGTCGCCGGCCGGCTAGGCTGTCACCCAGGGCCACAAGGACCTGCCGTGACCGCGGTTGCCGCGATGTGACTCTTGGAGGTGATGCGGCTGGGCCTCGAGTACTGCAGGACCGTGGGACCGGTGGTTTGGATAAGCCCGGGTAACAGGATTCCGTACCAGGGTCGAGAATCGTGTAAACTGGTTTGCTCCGGACAAAGGACGTTAAGGAATTTGGTGCGGCCTGCAGCTTTGCGAGATAGTGGCGAGGTTTGGAAGCACCTTGGCACCTGATAAAGCAAAGGCTTGCCCGTCGAGTCCCTAGCATCCAATCTTGAAGGATGTTGCTCTCGAACTCAAGCCCACGCAGAAGTCCTACTGAACTTGAGCGTCCTCCTGCAGCGGGACTACATCAAACTTTGGCGCTGGAGGAACTCGGCAAGCGCCTCTATTTCTATCGAGCGCTGGACAAGATGTATGGTCGGAATGAGTTTTCATATGGGAATGCGGCCAGGATCACATGGGAGCAGACCCTCTCCTGGATGAGCTGCTCGATATCGACGCGCCGCCATACCTATCTGGTGAGGGTCTGACGGGTGAAGCATGACCGGACGCGGGCATAATCTGGCATGTGGGATGTTTTGGTTTGTTAGCCGCGCACTTGGCACTGGCCGGTGCACTCGGTGATGTGGGTGCGACTCGCTGCGATCAATGGCGAGACCTTCGTAAAGCGACTGGCCATTCGAGGGAGGAAGTTGATCCTGCTTCCGAAAACCCCAAATATCCACCGGCGGCTATGTGCTGGAAGGGGACGACCTGTGTGATATTTTGGGGCGTGGTGACGGACAGCATTCGGAGGACACCGCAGCCATTGGCTGATACTGTCTTTGCTCTGATGACTGCAACTCCTTTACATTACGAATGCTAAGGAATGACGCACGCACAAAAAATACTCCAGGTCCTATTATAGACATAGCTTATGTTCCTGCGCTGATGTTTTGCTTTAAATAAACATCTGGATAGTGGGCCTAAACGCTCACGGGGACCGGAGGTACTCCCTAAATCGCCCCACGATCGCAGGGGAACGGGCCATTTCGTTTTTGTTCCGGCCTATCTGATATTATACATTCTTTTTCGACTCTCAATCTCTAATTTCGTTTTACTGTATGTACATACAGCAAAAGGAAGGGTTGTCGAGTAATGAGCACTGTCACCGTTTAGGGCCTGTGGGGCATCTCAGAGAGTGAGTTTGCCCTTTTTTTCCTCTCGATTCCAGGGCTGGGCTTCCCGTCTCCGCGCAGGACCATATGGAGCAGGACCCTGTTCGCTGGATGAGGCTGTTGGATATCGATGCGCCACACACTTAATCTTCGTGCGTTGCAGATGGAGATTAGCATGACACACCGAGCAGGTATTTCTGAGATGGGGATGTGTTAAGTGGTCAGTCGGGCGTTATCAGGGCCGGCATGGCGACGTTGGTGATCGCAGCGATTCAACGGTGAGACTTTCGTCAAGCGATTTAGCTGTTGCGTGGGAGAGGAGGTCATTCTGCCCTCGGAAAATCCTAAATACCCTCCACGCTATGTGCTTGAAGGCGATATCTCTGTGATCTGGGGCGTAGTCACCGGACAGTAATCCGAGGCATCGCTGTCATGCTGACCCAGTGTTTGCACTGATTGACTTGCGACTCTTTCTACGCGTCCTTGCGAAACGGGTGTTCGGCCGGACCTGCATCGGGGATACCGATGGTGCTGAGCAAACAATGATTCTTGAAGGGTGGAAACCGTTAGAAAAATCCTTGTAGAGTCCGCGCACCTTCTTGAAAACCGGTTCTGGGACAGCCGTTTCCAGCCTTCAAGAGGAAAAAAACCATCAGCACTTGCTTAAGGCAGCGGTTATGAGGCTTTGTATTTGCAAACAAAAGACCTAACCCTGGCAGGTAGATCCTTCGAAGGCTTTCCGTTGCTGATTGGGTCTGGAGGGATTGGCCAGTCGAGCCAGGGCGCAAAACCTTTTCTTTTTGGCAAGCACTAATCCGAGTCAGGGGAGTCTCTGAGCGATCTGACGTTGGGAAGCCTACGGACGCCGTCTATACGATTAAACTTTCGCCTTCCTGGACGCAATTGGCTTGGACCTGGAACGAAAGAAAAAGCCCGGCCCAGGTAAACTCACACCAGCGTTCTCTCAGGTACAGGAAATTGGTCTCTAGTGGAGAATTATGGCTCTCTTGATCCTTAGGGCACGTGTGAATAATCGCCTGGCTCTGGTCGTTAGGTTCTTACCGATGGGCACCTAAACCACGCGCGGGCCCTTTATCACTATCCTTCCTTTGGAGAGAAAAGGGTGAGAGCGCCTTCCTCACCATGGACTCCTTTACGCACTGCGAGCCTTGGACGTCGAGACCACCAAAAGTCAATCACCATGGAATATAACCGCTGACCACTGATGTATGATAATCAACCTCGTCGACGCCGAGTGATGCCTCTTCGGTGATGGGTGGTGACCGTAAAGCGACTTGACAAAAAAATTTTTTTTACGAAAGACTCAGGGTCAGCGTATGCTTTGCAGCGGATTTACTGATCCTAGTTTCACCAAATACTGTTCCATTCTCATGGTTCGTGTTACTGGACTTTCTCGCTCTGTGAGGGGCCAAAGGTCATTCCCCCTAAAGTACGTTTTTCAATCCCAGATTTAAAAAAAAGGGCTGCGCCCTGGGCCAGATGATAAGCATCGCTCTTGATCCTCTGATTTGACACTGGCATATCTTAAGTACGACCGCCCGAGGAACCATTGATGGCGGGCTTGGTGCCGTTGATGGGAGGACAATGTTGGTCTTATTCCCTTTATCAAGTGCGTGAGATTCGTAAAGGGAATCTCAGAGTATTGGATTCCGTTGACGGCGCTTCTTTGGCTTTACCAACGAAGGCAGGCACTACTCAAAGATTTCTTTGTTGTGGCATGTTATGAAGTCTTAATTGATCATGAAGATTGGCGGCTTCTACGTTCGTTGCACATATGGCTTCGCCACACCCTATTGGTACTTACCACCTGCTGGCCCTTCGTGAAAAGTAAAGCTTTGAAGGTGAACCGTTTTACTTATGTAAAGAGACAGGCTGGGCCGATTCTGACGTGGCCACCAAACAACTCAAGGAGGTATATCTGCATCTGATCCAATCAGCTTGAGGCTCAATCCCGGTACTTGCGTCAGAAGATGAGATTGACTTGATGTTCATGCTAGCGCCACGAAGCAGATCTGAGGAGTTACATTGCAAGGCAAAAAAACTACACGGCATTCGCTTTGAAAACCCTTATCACAGAGGGATTCGAAGACTGTTTTTGGTGAATAAGATAATCTACATTGATCTTCCCGGAGAAACCCCCTAGAAACCATAAAAACTTTAGGACCGATACAAAATTTACCTTAGGGGTCTGGGGCTTTCGATGCCTGGGCAATTCAGAGCTTGCATTGTCATCAGGACATTTACCCTTCACGGCAGTAAAATAATTCTCTTGTGGCGAACCTGATGGGATAAGTTCACTTTCTTCAACGGGGCTAATCGTATTTTTTAGCGTTCTTGGCCGGTGGGAGCGGCATCTTCGAGTCACCTCCCGCTACACGTGAATATCTTAAGCAAGCGGCATTTGGAGCGTTTCGGTCCTTGGCTCAAAAAACTGAAATATGTCCCGGGAACGGTCCCGACATTCAAGGATATTACTATCCCAACTAGCTTCATGGAGGTCGCTCGTGATCGTCATGGCTGACCATTCACGGTTCGTAGAAGGGCCCGCTTGATGGACCTGCTGCCACCAAACCCGCTTTCCAAACAATTTGCTCAAGTCACCAAAGATGCAGATCCCCTAACCATTGGGAAAATGCAAAGGCTGCTAGGGAGCATTGAAATCGATCTTGTCGCAATTCATAAAGGAACATTTTTTAGGTAATGGGCGCCGAGGCGATGACAGTTTGATGTTAATAATCACTGCCGCATTAAGATCGGGTATAACAATACCACGCCCACTGCTTAGAAATGAAAAGGGGCCGATTAGCCTTGCAGCCTCACCCATTTATTTCCTAGTCTGCGCTTGATTTACGACGATGAAGCACTGACGGGGATAGGTGCGCAGCAAAACGATTACGCCAGTACCAATCTGCTGGATGAGTACAGCGCTATTCCGCTAGATGGGGCGTTGCGTGTCCTGACATTAAAGCTCTTGAGATGAGTAAGGACTCTTTGTGCCGCTTGCCATCGTGAAGCGCATATTCTCATCCCCATGCCGGTGCCGTCCCTGTGGTTATACCGTTCTGGCCAGCCGGGCCGCTCTGACGAAATTGCAACTCTAACTCCAAGTGCAGTTTTTTCATTCGACCAGGAGTATTTGCGAACGAACATGCGCCCAGATGATCAAGGGGAATCGATTAAATTGTCACCCTCAGGGCCGGTTGAGAAGGACAATGGAAAAACCGTCTTTGAAGCTCGCGGAGGGGATATTCTAGAAGTTTCCTCGGTCATTGGGGCATACGCCACAGGTGCAGATAACCACTATAAGGATTCAATGACGAAACAAGGGCTGAGGGAGCAATTTTTGTTGGTTGAAGCCTTTTCCTGACAAAGCTGCGTGGAATTTCCACGTTACGCCTACTCTCCTGGAGGTTGCCAGACAGCCCTGCTATTTGGCAATCGGGTCGGCCTAAGGATGGGGTCACTTTCATTTGCTCTGAGTTTCATCCACTGCCTTGGGTGCCCCTAGCTATGCCATCGTTCGGGACACTTGAGGATTGTATCGCCTCATTCAAGCATACCAGCAATTCCTCTATGCGGAGGCTTGGAAACTATACTGGACGTGAAGGGAGACGAGGGCGTAAGCGCCAGCAACTACAACATGCTAAGTATGATGCATTAACTACGAAAAATGACCGCTTTGCGTTGTCGGAGCAAAGCTAAGCGGAAGCATCTCCGCCATTATGTTTGGGCAAAAAAAAATTGAGCCAGTTTCATAAAAAGAGAAGGATTGGCAAGGATTTTGAATATCAGGAACTCGAATGCGGTTTTTGAAGGCGTATGATGTCCCTTCATCGCGCAAGCCAATTTACAGCCAATGGCCTGAGCCCCCGCAGAGCGAGACGCTATTTATCGTAAGCGCTATTGTTGACCGAGCATGGTGAAAACCTGGTTCTTAGCAGGCTCGGGGATCCCAGTGGGATCTTCGACCATTTTTTGATCAGGCCAATGTTGCCGAATACTTTTAAGTTCATAAACTGGGATACGAGCATTGCTCAAGCGCTCATTGATTGATGCAAAGCCGTGACTTATGCGTGGTTTTTAAAAGGGGGAATGCCCCGCTCAAAACCCCCTATCGCCAGAGGTAGTGCACAAACTTTGGCGCAAAGGTCGCAAGCGTTATGCCATTTTTGCGCTGGCTTTTTAAAGATCTTGGATACATCGCGAGGATTCTCTTGATGTACGTCCAATCCATATCAGTTAATTATTATCCATCATGTAAGCATGAGCTTCAAATTGAGGCCGCTTCCGGTATGTTATGGGCGCACACGGTTATTATCGATTTCCTTGCCGAGTTTCAGCTGCCCGATATGGTCGTTTCCCGCTTCCAGAGTTATCCGTGGGGTAACTCTACACTGTGGCGAAATGTGGAATTTAGTAAGTAAGGCTTGAATAGTTGCCGTCAACAAGGGAACAGTTAGGGTCGAGACTGGATTACTCCACCTAATCCCGCCTGAGATACTGTCCTTTAATATTTTCCAATCTTTCTGAAGCTGTCATTCAGGATATTGAAAAGGTTCCGAGCTTTTCGATCTCAATGGCATTGGATAACAACCAATTAGCGATGATCATCTGATCCAGTACTTTTGCAGAGTGAAGCCAGAAATGCAAAGCGTACTTTTTATTAGTGCCTTCACCTAACTAGCGGTCCATGCGGTTTAATTGATGAGGCTATTGGGAATCGAGGGTTGGAGCTTAGGGTGAGCCGTGTTTCGTTTTTATAAAGACGGCGAAATGTCCGTGTTTTTTGCTGGGTTTCCACGATTAGAGCACAAAACCGGGCAACCAGGAAGGCGCTTAGATTTTATCTCGTCCCTTTGAGGTTCAACTTCTGAAAACGACGCTTTTGAAATTTTGGCAAAAATATTTCATAACTCATCAGAAAAGGAGTCTAGATCAAGAGATTCAGGCTTCTTGCCAAAAAGTTACCCAAGTCAAATGACCCCGCTGAACACCTTGCTTCGGCTGAAATAGCGCGAAGGGGACTTCAAAAAAGCTTAATTTCTTGGACGGCATGCCCGGGTGGAAGGACTTCCAGGATTCAATATGTAGAGCCCTTAGCGGGCAGGCCATCCAATTATGCATTTGATCGGTTAAGCCGTAAGCGCCAACAAATCAGGCACCTGTTACCCGTTCCAATTTCCATACCCACACTTGATTCCATCGTCACCTACGCGAGGAATTCAAAAATATGGCCAGCAGCAGCGAACAGGACTACTGGCAACAAACAACTTGATAAACTGGATTGACTTCCGGCTTTCAGGTAGCCGCTTTCTGAAAGCAGAACGAATTGTGGTTTATCACCAGTTTCGGCTTATTGGCGGAGCAAGTATCTAAATGCAGATAAGAGTTCCCTTCTCAGACAAGAGCCCTGCCGGGTTTTGTCGGGGTAAACCAGCCTGGCCAGGAAACGTTAGCAATGCAAAAGCGATTTAAGGCGCGCCTGACGCTGCCTGGTGGCATTCGCCATCACCGGATTACACGCTGGTTATGTCGATGTTACTGAGGTGCAATTTTGCAGGCAGGTTGTAATTGCAGCCCGGTATTTGGTCCCAGCACGGGAGATGCCAGGAAATCTTTTTGTATTTCGGGCCGCGCATTGATTTTCGCAAAGAGCGCTAACGGCCTGGCACTGCTGATTGAGCAGGAACGGGGCGCAGCCCTTTTACTTGGCGCCCTGTATGGCCTTCACTAATCGCCAGCGCAAAACAAGATCAAATGCCTGATGTGGGAAGACAAACGGCTTCGTGCCTGCGGTATTACAAGGCTGACTTGGCTGAGGAAGGAAATTCAAAGTGGCCAAAGCCTTGCAGATGAACTGATGGCCGTTGGGCTGACCGCGCCGTTTGGAGGGGCAGATCAAACTTGGTTGCTGATGGCTAATGTGGATATCAGCCTGCTCAAGGGCCATAAAAAATGCTGCACTATGAGGTTTTCTTGGCTAACACTTTTTTGCGTGTTCCAACTGCCTGTTTTTGCTATAATTTCTTGGCATGAATAGACCGCCAGAACGGCCTCTCAATCACCCGAATATCAGCGGTTTTGTCCGCCGCTGAGCTACTGTTCGGTTGTGGCTGATCTGCAGCAAAACTGTTTGATAAAGAGGCTTTGAGATTCAACATCACAGGCCAAGCGTCAACACCCGCCGACCAATTACAATTCCAGATTCCTTGAAGAGCTGTTGCGTTGGAAGCGTACGCAGCAAATTTTGCCGCCAGTAGCGAAAAACCAGCCCCAACCAGGTTCATCTGTTCGACGAAGCCGCAGATGGAGCTGAAATTGAACCGGTTGCGTGATTCAGCGTCCCGGACGACCTTGGAAGAAGCGGATGCGGCCCAAAGCGTCACGCCAGCGCCGCAGCGTTGGGCTTTCTTCCGACAAAGCTTTGCTTGCCTGCGATTTACGGATCGCGAGCTGACGCTCAGTGCAGATACAGAAAAAGCCGGAGCCAGCAAGGTGTCCCTTCACCATTAGGTGAAGTAAGAGCTTTTCAGTTGGCGGATCTACCGCACCAGTGATGGTGCAAGTGCTCGGAATACTGGCAGGAGAAAGGCGTGTGTTTCAAGAGTTTCAGGAAGCCACGGCCAGAACAGATTTCATAGCGGCCCCGCGGCCCAAAGGTACACCCCCCTGCGGCAAGTTAGTGGTCGCCTCACCTTCCCTGCTGGCCTACCTTCATTACTGCTCAAGTTACGCCGATGGCTTGCCCACTGTATCGACTGGAACCAGGGATTGCTCAGCCGCTCTGTGGGGCCACGAAGTTGAGTCGCTCCACCAGCATGGCCTCACCTGGATTAAATCCGGCGGATGAGGTTGTCTCCCACCAAAGCCACTTGGATCAACCGATGCGCGAAAAGCCAGAACAGCAGTGACTACCTGCAGGCTGCCGATGAAACCCGCAATCCAGGTGCTGAAATGGAAGACGCAAGGACAGCACCAATGCGGGTATAAATGGATGGTCGCCGGTCCACTCGGGCGTGGTTCCACGGGGGACCATTTTCCCCAACCGTGTTTGTTTGGCCTTGATAAGAATCCTCCAACGTCTTGGCAGTGTTACCCGTGCGTCTGTGGATGACTTTGCCGGTATCCTGCAGGCCGATTGGGCTAACTCCGGCTATACGGCAGGCCCTGTGTCGGGCCCAACATACCCATAGCCCGCATGGTTTGCTGGGATTTTCTGCATCCGCCGCAAGAAGAGTACGTTTGTTTGAAGCCACCAAGGGGCCATAGCCGCAAAGGCACAAGCGAAACAGGCCAAAGCGTCCGCGCACAGACCGAGTATTCGCGACTGAGCCATATCAACAAGCTCTATGATGAGTACCCGCAGCGCCAGATCAAAGATTTGCTGAGTCAGCGTCGATGCGCATACGCATCCGTTTTCAGGCTATGAAGCCTTGGCCACAGCCTTGAAGCCTTTCAAGGGGACCTGGCTAGAAGCAAACGTCGGCCAAAGTGATCCGCAAAGGCTCGCTCACCCGGTAAAGCCAAGTGGAACTCCACACGCTGAATCAGGGTTGGACCCACTCGCTAGAGAACGCGTTTACTGCGAACGCCCCGACCGCAATTCATGTACACAGGTGACTGGCATATCAGCAATGTTGTGGCCGAAAACGCGATTCGGTCCCGTTTGCACTCGGTTCGCAAGGCCCCCCTGGCTGTTCGCTGATACGCCCCAGGGTGCACGGCGGCCAAGCGCCCACGTTACTCACTGATCGAAACGGCCAAGGCCGGATACAACCTGGAAACCCTCTGCTTACATCGAACATTGTTGTGACGCATAAATGCCGATGGCTGACACGCTGGAGAAGCTGGAGCAGTTGGCTTGCCATGGTAATACGGCACTGGAGCACTTCCACTACCCAGAGGGTGCCGCTTTGGTGCCTTTGTGTGAAAATAAGTGGCCCCAGTCATCTCCAAAATTTAAAGTGGCTAAGTGGCGGGAATCGGGACCTGTAGAGGCGCTTACCGTGTAGCCAAGCTCGCCGGAATTCGGGGATGTCAAGCACTGGCCACTAAGGATTCGCCACCAATGAGAGCGGAACTTATGCTCGATGCTTTGTAGGAATCCCGTATGGGCCGCACCTCACTGATCCTATTTTAAAATGCAGTTCCAAACATACCAGCATTTGAAGCAGACCCAACTCTATGCATCGAATCCGCCAACAAGATCTAAGCCTTTTTGGACGAAATATTCCAAGCAAATGACCGGAAATTCAAAAATCGCCTACTGATCGAGTCATGGCTCGACGCATCAGCCATTGGGCTTTGCCGGGGCACGGCGAAAAGATACGTTGGAGGATGCGGGGGGTATTCCGATCAAAGCAGGCCGCTTTTACTGCCCAAAACGGCCCGCATGCCAACATTCGGTGCTACTGGCCACGCTGGTGCATGCGACGGACGGAGCAGTCGAGGCGCGTGCTGCGGGGTGAAGCTGTGGTTTATCACGAGTCCACACCCCCAGAGGCAGAAGCTCGGTGGATGATGAGTTCCGGCTACGAGGGAACATCTTCCGACAACCAGACGATTGCAAGCGTGGATGCAGAGGCCCTGCTTGTTAGGCAGGCGAGGCAGAGCGCGACATGGCATGGTCGCACTGGATGTCATCACAGAAGCTAGGCAAATACTCCAATCAATGGACGAACCCAATGAGGCTGCGAATGATGCGGTGCTATTAAGCCGGAACTGAGGGGATAGTCCCCCTGGGCGTTCGCGGTCAAAAACCACTAGATTGCCCTGATAAAAGTCATTGATGCCTTGTCGTAGGTAACGAGAAGATTTCATCGCTCGGTTGCCCGAGCAGCAGGCGTTTACACCTGGCCTCATTTTCACAACAACGTACCAGCGGTGGCGGAGAGAATTCGCCACGCCAGGCATAATTCAGTGCGCGCACAGCGTGATTTCGAAACATCAGGCACTGATTGGTTAAAGGAGAAGGAAGAACCGGGGCCTCCGTTGCGGAGACCCACGACGCAGCTTTTTAGAGGATAAAGCGGCCGAAATTGCTGTCCGCTTTAAACCTACCAACGGCTGCTTTGTTCGCGGAAATGGGCTGGAGTGAAGCGCAGCCTCTAGCGGGATGGTAGTTCTCCACAACGCCAAACCCCGCAGTAGCCTCTTATTGGCATAACTGTCCCAAGAGCTAAGACCCTCCCTGAGGGTTGAGATACCGCGTGTGACTTTAACATTCTCTGCGCTTCGCATACGCCATTCTGCGCGTCACGGGGACACCGTCCTGGTCGCAAATAGTGCTGCCGTCCCCAGCGAGATTTCTGATCCGTCACCTGCATGACCTTTATGAGACGGCTGCGGGCTGCACCGCTGGCGTAATAGGGATCAGGTGTGTATTCTTTTCCTGCAGGCAAGATAGCGTCGGTTTGTTTTTTCGAGCCTCGGAGATTATCTCTGCCTCGCTGCAAGCTCTTCAATGCGCGAAGGCCCGCCCGTTTGAAACCGCCGCCATTTTCTCAGGCGTCAGCGCCCAAGGTATGTCTTCCCTATTCGTGCCTCACTCACGCACAGGTTCACCGCTGAGCTGGCACGTTGGAAATACAGGGGGTTCTCAGTCACCAAATGTGTTACCCCTTACCCTGTGCATTTTGCCAAACGTTAGTTCTCAACCCAATCACCAACTTGGCATCGCCGCGCATCTTCTCTAAGTTCGAAGTACCACATGCCCTCTTCACAGCTTAGCGCGAACGGCTTTTTCGAACGCCGTTGCAGGTCAGCTCAACCATCGTTTGTCCTGTCGGCTTCAAGGGCTCGGTCTTGTTCTGGATGTGTCAAAGATACCCAATCACGCGCAGCGATCTAAAGTTTGTAGTTGGCTTCGTGGGTTAGGCCAATCGAAGCCGACATTCAGCCTTGGCGGAATCCCTCGCAAGAGCGTCTGTGAGGGACTCGGCAATTCAAAAGGCGGCGCAAATGCTGAATCGACGCTCTGCTTGGAAGGGCAGGTGGTCCTCCAGGATCATATCAGGATGAGATTAAGCAGGCATGCACCTGTGCGCCCATTGAAGGGGCCTTGCCGATTTCAAAACATCACGCGATAGGACCAAGCTCGAAAACTCAACTGTGAGGTGACTAACTTCGTGGATACCGAGGTGGCCCCGCGGAGGTGGCAAG
>Ga0163217_1031007_pt1 | contig 16226 bp, 13 predicted proteins | sample SynspAceP_FD_185933 | JGI IMG/M metagenome (GOLD analysis project Ga0163217, IMG submission 185933) | Saline lake microbial communities from Ace Lake in Antarctica - Synechococcus sp. Ace-P (PacBio error correction) | ecosystem: Environmental > Aquatic > Non-marine Saline and Alkaline > Saline ... | reverse complement strand
GTTTCGTTCACTATCCTCGGACAAAGGCCCTGAAGCTTTCTTGGACTACCAGCTATGGCTGTGAAACAGTTTCCGTACGTTGCTTTCCGATTTCGGACAAACTGTGCCAGACAGTGCTCTTTCGCATACTATTCACAATTAGGAACCCCCAAGTGCTTGAAGTCTCTCCAATTCATAGGCTTCGGTGGATTTTAAGATATCGCAACAGCTTATTTTCATTTAGGTTCGTCTCCCTGAGTGCTGTAAGTTGCTGGCGTTTGCCAATTCGGTTTGGCCAAGGTCATTCAGCCAATCATTGCTTATAGCATGATTCCGGGATTGATCCCTCAATTCCGATTCCCATAATTCTTCAGTACCAGAGACTTTTTACATCGGGACCAAGAGATTGAGCCTTGTAATCTTTCCTGAGACTTTCCGATGTGTGGGCCATGGTATTGCTTTCGGAGCAGATTGACCTTCCAGCCAATTCTGGGACCGTTTGCCTCCTACTAATTACTGGGGCTTTAGATTGAAGGTGAGAAGTCACGATAGTTAGTCAGTAAAGCCCAAGCGACCATTGGAATGTTGAAAGCCAACCAAGTCCCACACTCCGGAGATCTTTTTCCTGCATAGAATCTGCGTATTATTCCCATTGGTGTTAAGTTTTGGTGGTCGTTTCAAAAACTCCATCTCGATTGGCTGAAAATAACCAGTGGAATCAGGATTGAACTTCAAGCAATAGCTTACTAAACCACATGATTCCTTAAAGTAAAGGAAAAGGCGGATTAACCGGCCTTTTGAATATTTTTATACTTTGTCTTGAAACTGGGTAGTTCGTATTGTACTGTGATGTAGCCCTTTTCACCTGGGGTGTAAAAGGTGTCTTGATTCCATATGCTGCCAGCGTTTCGGCTCGAGTTCACTCGTTCGGATAAATCTGATTAGAATAAATAAATGAGGCTCTTCCAAACAACTACTTGCGTACAGCCAAACCTTCCAGAATAATTTATTTCTTATTTCTTTTGGTCAAACCTTGCATGATGCTTAAATGTTGCCTTTGTACATCGGGCCATATGCTTTGCATCTCAGTGACCAAATACGGGAATAGACTTACATTTCAGTATGGTTCTTGAAAGATGCAGGCTAGGCTAGATCGTATATCATTCAGTTTTTCTACGATGTAGTAAAAGTTGGAATCGTCTTCCTTCCTCGGCTTCCATCCGAACACGCCATTAAGTTGAAGGGTGCAGTTCGAAGATCCATTAGATTTCAGGCGCATTCTTCTTTGAGCCATTCTTATGATTTCCAAAGGGATTTTTTTTTTCTTGGGCCCCCCCACGGCTTCTCATGCTTTCCACCATATTCATCCATTTCGGACATGCTGGCTTCTGTGAAAAACTGATGAAGTAAGTAGCCATTTGAAGAGTGAAATTTCCACCCGTCAAAGCAGCTTCCATCGCCATTATTTTTGCCGCGTTTTTTTGAAATCTAAGACCGTTTTGCTTGATCTCCTCAATCGTTCATCTCTTTGGGGAGTGCTGTTTCCTTTGAAGCCTTTGGCGTAAACGATTTTGCATGCGGATTGATGGCAGATGGGTACTGGTAATTCACCTTATGAAAATCAGGATTGAGAAATTCGTCCCACGTGGCCATAGCTGAATAAAGATGGGACCACCTCTTGTGGACAGCTTCAGTCAAAACCTTTTTTTTCCATCCTTCAACTTGGCTTCCTTGGAATAAATTCCTGGATGTTGATGTATCCAACGGCTTGCTTTGAAAGCTTGTGATTCCCTTCGGTGATGATCAATCCCGCTGAGGCACGCTGCCATATAATATTTTACACTGAAGATCAATGGGGGTATTTTCCTTCATTTCGCGGCTCGCTTCTGGTCAAAGGGGCCATCCATACTTCGATGGAAGATTTAAAATCACCAACTGCATTGGTTGTAAAAGTGGTTCTTTAGGTACTTTCATATTAGATAAATTGTTAGTTTTAAATTCGATGTCTATCAAAACTGTTTGCCGCGCCTACTCAGTTTTCAAAGATTGGATTTATTTATTCTCGACGCTTAAACTTAATTCGCGAGTGAAAGCTGATTTCAGCATCGAGTTTTGATTATATTTCAGATTAAACGCTCTATGATGGATACCAAAATTGGTGCTTTCATTACGGTTGGCTGGCAAGTGGAATAGGGCTTCATCTCGCTAAAAAACACTTCAGGGAAAAAGTGGCATTCATTTATGAGTTGATTTTAAATCTGAGCATACGTCAGAAGCATTTTTTACAGAAGATGAAGACAGAAACTAGCTTTTTCAGGCGGACGTCTCAAAAAGCTGGAAGTTGGAGGCAATATGCACATTATATAAGTTTACAAAAACAAGCTCAAATTTTCTAATCTTTGTTTAACTTGCGCATGGACGTGTTCAGGCCAGGTTTTGTTGCGTGATTTTTGATTGGGCTGATTATTGAATTACCCATCTGCGTATCAATACCAAAGGAAGTTCTTAGGGATAAGACTTTGCAGGATTTGATGAAAAAATCAAGGATTTTGGTCACTCATTACGATTTCGTCTTTGGCAGGATTGCGCGCAGTTTCTGACTGAGCTTATACAAGCGCTTCCCAAATTTTGCCCATTCGAGGTTTTTAGTTTGGCAGCGCGGCAGGCAATATCTGTCAGTTTGGCGGGTGAAAATTTCCGTGTTGCTGCCCGGATTTTGGTAGCCACGCCCATTCGCTGGATTTACAGCTTCAATTACCAGACGAAGCCAAGCTTTTCCTTTAGTGGAACCCATCAAAAAGTTTTAAAACCAGCTGACATTACTGCTGCCTTGATTCGGCCTATGGAAAAGCCCAAAAGATACATGATCTGCATCCCAGAATCTCGAGGACTTACTTTCTAAATTGCGGGGATTTGGCCGGCAGTTGGAGAAAGTATTCGGGATTAAAATTGGAAAAAAGGTTCAAAAAGCTCATTAAAAAACTGCAGTTAAGGCTGATTTTTTTAGAGATTTAAACGGTTTTTAATACGATTTATTTCGTACTTTATTTTTGACTAACGATTGATCTTTCGTATAACTTTTGTACGAAAGCTATCGTAAGAACTATCATGACGAAACCAACGAATCAGAAATTAGAGACCTTGCCACTTCTTTGGAAATGAAAGAAGAAAGCAGACGTTTCGACAAATTTTCATGAGCGAGGACTTGCTCTTAACCCAAAACACCGGTTATACCACTACTTTGACAAACATGCAAATCATGCATGCTAAAGGGATGGTCACTCGAGATGAGCAGAATCGCTCGATATCTTTATTCGTCCCATCGACTCATCAAAAAGACACTCAAATTCATTGTTGAAAATTTAGTCAAACCTGCCTTTGGAGGGTTCAGCACAAAATCTGTCTGGCAGCATTGGTCAAGGAGAATCCTTCAAAAGATGACTTAGAGAACATTCAGGCTTTATAGATCAAACTTGAAACAGAAGAAATCCATGAAATTCTTTTAGCAGACTGAGATCCCCGAGCAATTACGCCTTATGCCTTAGGTTTGGACACCTTGTTCATTCACTTGGGCCAGCTTCCCTCTCGCGGTAGAGAGTGTGGAACTTTTGGATTGGATTGAAATTGGATGCTATTGAAGTTGGGCTTCTTCAAATACAACCTGGGTTAGTTCGCGCCGCTCGGATCAAGCTTTTTATACTGACTATGGCAAACACTTAAATACTTTACGAAGCTATCCAAAAACATATAATAGAAACTCCAGCCCTACTATGGAAAAAGTCTGGCTCACGAATCTCGTTGGTAGGACATTCAATAGGTGCGGGCTTCAGGATTGCGCTGAGAAGATATCCCGTCTTCAAGACAATTTGCGCGGATTGATCGGCAGTTACGATGATTTACGAAACTTCTGGTTTCTTGGTGCGCTACTTTTTCTTTTCAGACTTTTCAAATAGGCCTGACTGAATGACGGTGCTTCGCAAAAGCATCCATCGCTAAAAATTGCTTTAGAGGGTTAGAGAGACTTTTTACCGATTGATTCGGCAGCAGATTGGATTGGATCGTGAATGTATTAGTTTGGAAGTAGTGGAATAGGGTTTTGTCTCGGATTACTTTTGGGTTTCAAAAAGCCAGTGGTTCTGCATCCCGTGCTGCCCTTGGATTTTCCATCTTTCTCCAAGCACAGCTAGAAAGCCATTATCGCCCATTGAGTTTGGCTACATGTCAAGCGAAATTGCATGTACCTCATTCATTTGATTCAATCGGCATTGGAGGTCCATTTTCTTTTAATTCATTCCGTTCCTATTGGATGGATGAGCAGGCTACGATCAAGGACGCTCCGGAAAATGCCCGCAGATGACTCTGGCTGTACAGGCTGTGGAAATCCCCCAAAAGAAATGGCTATTATAGGCATTGGCAGAAGTGGCTTAATTTTGGAAACTCAGAAATCTCCCCAGAATTGCTTTGGCCCGCCCAGTAGAAGCGAATCCAACATTGCAGCCGCATCAAAAGATCTTGGGCCAACCGCCAATCTAATCCACAAAAAACCGCTATTATTTCTATCCCTATGTACTTAACCCCTTATTATTTCAGCGCAGGCCTCTTGCATTTGATGCCAGGGCAGCAGAAGTCCAGATACCTTTGAGGCTATGGTATCGGAGGTGCATTTAGCATTAATCCAGAGATTTCGGTCTGAATCCAAAATCGCCGATTTTATCACTCAAGCTCAGATACCGTCAAGGGTGCACAGCGGTAAATAAAGGTGGAGTCTTCTACCGATGGAATTAGCTTAATTCTTGGAGAAAGATTCATCGTCAAACGGGATGGAAATAATTTCCTATACCTATCGTTTTTCAAGCAGATACAGTGATTACCACATGGGATACGGTGATCACAAAAGGAAATAAAACTTATGTTTCAAGAATGAAGACGGAGTTGATTGGGCTACTATGCCAAACCATGGACCTTCGAATTTACCGGAGGCTCAATTGGCACCGGATTTTTTCCAGGATGCCCGATTCCACCTTTTCTATGGGCAAATTGCCGAAATTTGCCTCCAATGCGCGGAAAATGCCTCAATGGCTGATATGCCCGATGCCCATGAGATGCCCCGCCGATGGCCAAGAAATTGTCAAAGTTTTGGAATTTTTAGGTTCTGGAAAAGGATTCTACAGGTCATCGGAATGGGAAAAATGGAGTAATTGTCTCTAGTGACACGACTAACATGACCAAAGCCCAAAAAGAAAACTGAGGACCCAAAGAATTGGAAAAGCAGCGCAACGATTTGGCAAAGCAAAGTGAAGATCAGCAATGAAAAGTTGGGAACCACAAATGAAAAGAAGTGGGATGCAGAAGATTGGAAGTTTGGCTAAAAAATCTAACGAAACCTAAAAATGAAGGAATTTCGAGGAGAAGATGAAAGCTTGGGGGAAGGTCCAATCTGAACCCAAAAATGAAGGGAATTCGAAGAAAAATGAAGGCTTGGGAGAAGGCTCAAGAACCTAAAGATGAAGAATTCGAAAAGCGGATGGAAAGAGTGGAAGAAAAATTTCAACCCTAAATGGAGGAAGTTTCCAGCGTAAAAATGGAATCTGGCGAAGAAACGCCGGGAAAATTTGAAGAGTTTCAGCGAAAGCTTGGAGGGAGCAGGTTTAAGAAAAAGGATAATTCAAAAACTAATAACCTATAATGTATTTTATGGTGTTGTGATTCTTTAAAAAAAGACCAGCTCGAATGAGTTGGTCCTTTTTTTAGGTTCTTATTTCACCAAGCTTTAGGCAAAGGGCCAAGTCACCATTCAATGCTAGAGAAAAATAATCGCCTTTAAAGAGATCTTTATGACCTTAGCCACCAGGGTAAGGGAGAAAGATTAAGGCAATTTTTTTATGGTTGGCAAATAAACGCAATTAACAGGCAAAAAACAACTTTGGAAATCCGCAAAGGTTGATTTTTTTAATTCACTAATCTCAATTTCAAAACCTGGGCGCAAAGCAATATTTCTAAGGTATCCTGATCAATAATGACTCCAATAGGACCAAGGAAGCGGATCATCTACAGTATTGAATAAACCACCATGTAACTTTTCCATTCGGAAGATTTGTAACAGAAGCCACTCTCCATCTGTAGTCAGAGTTGCATTTCTTCATTTAGTGATAGGCCGATTGTAAGCAATCTCACGGATTTGCAATCAGCGGATCAATCTTCATCTTCTTCTTTGCATTTGATACAAATGCTAGAAGTAAAAGGGAGAAAAAGAGGAAAATCGAGTATTTTTTTCATTGGGGATTAGAAATTTGGTTGAGCCATTTTTTAAACGAATGTAAAAAAGGTTTAAGGTTAGGGTCTAATTTAAAAACTATAGTAATGATTAATCCACTCGCCTGAGCAGCTTAAGTTAAGTTTTGCCCGGAGCCAGTTTTCAAAAAGATGAATGATTGGCAGGGAAAAGTGGAAAGAACCGTTTAAAAAGACAAGACCAACTTGCGAAATCATCCGCCCCTTAAAAATTAATTGTTGTGTGAACTCTAAAAAAAGTCTTGTCATGAGCGGGACTTTTTTGATTGAATGGAGTTGAATAGTGGATATTGCAAGGTAAAATTGAATATAGCGGGCACCAATTGAAATCCATGGCTAAACACTCTAACAAGGCCTACTTTTTATCTTTCATTACGATTTTAGTCGATGTGATTGGCTTAGGGAGTAATTATACCCGTGGTGGCCTAATGATCTGAAGACTTACCGGTGAAAGATTGAGTCAGGATCTAAAATATGGTGGCGGGTTGATTTTTCTCTTTTGCAGCGAGCAATTTCTTTTTTCGCCGATTACTGGGTTGCAGTCTTTTCGGATCGATTTGGTCGAAAGACCGGTTTTTGCTTTTTCCTTATTCCGGATTGGGAGTTGATTAGTGTTCATTTGCGCTGGGCCCCAACATTATTTGGCTTTTGTAGGTCGAATGGATTGCAGGGAATTGTTTGGAGCAAGCTTTACAACTGCACCGCGTATATATCGCAGATATCAGTACACCGGAAAAAGCGTCGCTCCAAAAACTCGGTTTGATTGGACGCGCCTTCGTAGGTTTTATTATTGGTCTGCGGTTGATCGGGATTGGCTGGAGCTGAGTTTGGACCCAGGCACGTTTTAGTAGCTGGACAGGCCTCTCCTTATTGAATGTGCTTTACGGCGTTTTTTGTGCTTCCTGAGTTCACTTCCTTTAGGAGAAAAGACGGCTTTTAATGGCGAGAGCTAACCCATCGGCTTCATTAAGCAATTGAAAAGTATTCAGTTAGTCTCTGGATTGGTGGTTCGCTTGGTACGATTTATCTAGCTGGACATGCTGTGGCAAAGCAATTGGGCCCCTTACTACACCATGTTTAAGTTGAATGGAACGAGGCCATGGGTTTGGATATTCGCTTTGGTGGTTGGCCTGCTCGTGCGATTGTGAAGGAGGTTTTGTTGATTCGGGGTTAGTTATCCCAAATCTTGGAGCGTTCTCGAGCGTCTTACATCGGAATAGCACTCATGCGATGGGCCCTACTTTGTTTTGGGATTGGCTTCTGTTGGGCTGGATGATGCTTTGTTGTTGGTTTCCATTACTTGCTTAGGTGGGATCTCAGAGGCCAGCATTGCAAGGTATTAATTTCGCTCAAGCCCGGCAAATGAGCAGGCGAGAGCTTACAGGGCGCACTGACAAGTCGGTAAGCTTAAACGGCTATTGTCGGGACAGGTCATGATGAATAGTATTTTTGCTATTTTTTCTTCAGACGAAGCCCCAATTTATCTTCCAGGAGCCTTCATTTTATAACCTTGCTTCATTCTTGACTGTTGGTCAGCTTGTTTTTTTGGCTTATCGGGGGTACTTCTACTCGATTGGTAGAGTCCACCTGATCATACCTTGATTATATATTAACGGTAGATTTCAGAAATTCAATCGGACGCCAAATCGAGGATAAAATATTTTCTTAAAATATGTTTTTATAGAATCCACGGGAATTTCTTTTTACCCCACTTCTAGGATAAAGTGGATTCGTGAGTTATTTTGTTATTACAATTCTATCGCTCGGAAGCCCAAATTCCCGGTTTTGGGGCTGTTTTTCGCAAACTCTTTCCCTTTCTAAATCAATGTAGTACCCTCAAAAATTCAGATATTTTTCTGGTTTATGGGATAGATAAAGATTTAGCTACTTTTTAAGACAAAGGGGAAAAGTGGGGCAAAGTGGATTAGAATGTATGAATTCATTTTTGTTATTTTGTCTGCTACCTCCTATTTAACAGAAAATAATATCCGTAGCCAAGCTTTAATGGTCAATTTATGATTGTAAGCTTAATCCGAAAGGACGTCTGGTTTGCCAGCCAAAAATCAAGGCCGGCGATCCAGAGTCAATGGCCGTGGACGCTTTGATTCAGAAGGCTGCGGATGGATGCCTGAAAATGTATCCTATGGTGGAATTCGAAAATTGGAAAATCAAGGGTAAACGCAACTTTTCTTGATCATTACCGAGGAGACAAGAAGATTGAAACGCTTCTTCTCTTCATCCGAATCGCTGAAGTAGATCTGGGACCAGTTTCGGGAAGCATACTACATTTCCTAAAGCATCCAAGAATATTGCGGGTCTTGATAAAGATGTTAATCGATAATCGGCTTTTGGGAAGTAAAATCGAGTTTGGAGGCAGAGCGTTCGTTAGAAGGTCCGTCATTCAATGAGGACGAGCTCCTATCACAACCAGATGGAAAAAACATCTTTCTTAACCAGGCCATGGACAAGAGTCTACTTATCATATTCCAGTTGAATTGACTCAATCAAATGCCACTGAAGGATTTGGCTATAGGTCCTAACGGGATCCGAATGTCGCGAGTGACCTTTGGTGGTGCGGTGGGGGCATTCACGAGAGATCTGAAGCAATTTGGACAAAGGTCATTTGTATGGGCATTCGATCAGGATCAGGATGCAGAAGCCGAAATTATTCCTGCCAGGCGGAACAACTTCACGTTACTGTAGCGGCCAACTTCGAGATTTGAAGAAATAATCTCCAGTTTTACGGGAGTGACTAAGGTGGGATGCGGATATTGCGGATTTGGGAATTTCTTCCCATCAGACTAGATGTGCCGACCAAGAAGGATTTTCCACTACGATTCAAGGGTGACCGGAGATATGCGCGATGCGATCAGGACGGCTTCAGTTTCTGCCCCAAAGACAGTAATTGAATACCTACGAAGCAGCTAAGCTTCATAAAATCTTTAGAGAAATCTCACGGATGAGATCCAAGAACGCGAAGACGTTACGCGAATTGGCAATTGTTGTCCAGAGCGGACGGCAAAAGCCTTTGTGAAACGACCGGAAGACCTTTACTGCTTTTCTAAAAGATTATGCTCCAAGGGGAAAGATTTTAAGTACTACAGCCCCAAGTCTTTCAAGCATTGCGCATCGAAGAGTCAACGATGAGATTTCGATGCCTTGGGCGATTGCATGACATTTCCTTGAGGTGTTGAAGCCGGAAGGAAGAATTCGGTAGTGAATGAGCTAGTGCATAGCTAGAGCTCGAGTGTCAAGAACTGAATGATTAAAGGGGAAGTTTCACGCGTTGAGGTGGGAAAAGGATTTCTATGGAAATCTTCATTCAGGCCTTGAGCCTTATGACACGAGGAGCGCTGATTGCTGGACGAGGCGGAAGTGGAAAAGAACCCAAGAGCGAGAATGCGAAACCAGAAATAGCTAACGAAACTGAGCATATGAGTCAAAATACATTCAGAAAGAAATTTAAACGTCAGAGAAAACACCTCCGAAAAAGGAATCCGGAAATTCGATTTTCAGCTTGGATCGAGGAAAGAACGCTGACGTGACCGGAATCTGGGTGAAGGGAGTTAACCAGTTCCTTTGGTTCGCCAATTTGGATTATATCACAGCTACCTGGCGCTGATCTATATCTGGGAAATCACCGGGCAGAGAAAGATGGTCCGGAAAATTCGAGAAAGCACAACAAGAAGTAGAAGACCTTCGCGCGATGTGACCACGTGGAGGGCAGAATATATGCTCAGCAAGCATTTTTGCAGTCAGAAGTGGCAAAGCGTGTAGCTGCGCCAAGGATTTGGAAGAATAAAAATCAACCTCCTATTTAAAATTGAAGTACCCAAGTGAACGTAAAGCAATCCATATTGATCCGAGACGGCGTGGTTTTCATCCTAATCGGCTCTTGCGGCTGCCAGCCATCCCATTCGAATCGGGCAGTTGCAGTTCAAGGAAGGGAGATCATGGCGTAAGGAAAGCGGAGACCATTAACTTCCAATATCGAGAGGTTCCTGCTACTCGAAGGTAACATTTACGCAGGGAGACGGAGCCTTTTGGGGCTACAAGTCTACCTTTTCTATCGAGTGCCGATCGACCCAACTATCTGCAAAAGGAAATCTTTTTTTAACGCAGGTTTGGATTCCTTGTCCAAAAGCTTTTCAGCTCTTGTCAAGGATAAAATCGGCGGTCAGGCTTACAGCGAATTGATTCAAGGATGCCCGGTCTGGATAACAAGCGCTTATCTTGTGCGTGAATAGAAAAAAATCGGATATCAGGGCTGCAGGAATGTCCAATTGGACCATTTTTAGGGCTTGCAGCAATTAGGTGGAGGAGTAATTTTTAAAAAGTAGAAAGGCGCTATCAGCTTTTTCAAAGTCAATTGGTAGCCGTACGGTGTGGGGATCATTAATGCAGAATGGACTACGGTGCAGGAATTGAGTTACAGTTTAATTCTCAGCTCAAAGGAAAAGATGAGAGAAAGCAACTTTTTCAGGGCTAAGCTGGTGGGAGTTTGGAAGCCCGTTTTTGTATAGCAGAAGATGTCAAGCCCTGAAAAACGGTTTGGATGTCTACACCACGTTAGATGTCAATATTCAAGATCGTGGCGGAGAGCGGCTTGCTTCGCGGCAGTTGATTTGATCGTGAGGCTGAGTTTTGGCTCACGGTCATCGTTGATGGAAGTGAAGATGGCCAGGATTAGGCAATCTCTAATCTTTCAGCGATAATAAAAGTGGAAAACGGCTTACGGAGAAATTACAATTTTGCGATTGGGATCAGGAAATACAGAGGCCACGGTCACATTCAAATTACTTTCCATGCTTGCTTTGCTGGGAGAAAATATATCAGCCCTTCAATGACAAGGTCGAGACAGGTGAATGGTGTCCACATGTTCTATAACAGGGGAGCAATTGCGTGAGCCCTAAAAATGGTGGCTATGGCACCAATCACCGTTTCGGGAAGCTTTTTGAAAAGTCTTCCAAATGTAGCCATCTCAAACTGGTCGCATCGATACTTTCGGTCTAGTCCTTCCAAATTCAAGGCCTACATTGAAGAAGGCAGGATAAAGTGAGCCATTTGACTTTCAACTTGTCGGTGAAGGCAAAGCCTTTTTTTCAAAAAGCCGGAACGAAAACTTGGTATGGAACTCCTTGCCCTGGATTCGATCGGCTACGGAGTCCAAATTGAATCCGCTCATACCTCGCCGCTATATAAAATGCAGAGCGAAATAATGGGGAAAATGGTGAAGCCGTATATCATTTTACGAGTATTTCCAAAGGAAACCAAATTCAGGAAAAAGCTTCCAGCCGAGGTTTCTTCGAAATCCAGATCGCTCTTCAGAAAAGACCATTAAGCAACTTCAATAACTTGTTAGAAGGTGTGGTAAGGCCATGGTACAGCAAAGAAATATATCTGCCAATGCTGATGATTAAATAGCAGGGTAAAAACAGGACAGCTCCAAAAGCTGATCAATGGAAGGCAATTACACCAAAAATCTACACCATTTTTGCGGGGGCTTACTTTCCTGCGATGATCGTCCGAAGTATTCGCATGATCATTGTGATCGACAGTCCAAATGGATTTGAGCCGCTTATCGGCGGTTGAATGTTTCCGGGCCCCAGTTTTCAAAAGAAATCGCCGATCGGAATCTATGCATTGGATTTAGAATTAAAAATCCTCGGTAGTAAGCAAACCATGGTCGCCGCCGGCACTGAGGATCGAGGACTCACATACATCAAGCAGGAAAGTCGAGGAGCTTACCAAGGAGATTTTATGAGAGTTTGGAATGAAGCTCATGAATACCATTGAATTTCTGAAGAGTGGGTGACGCGTCGCCCTCAGATACAAGTGTCAAGCTTCAGATCAACGATACGATAAGGCAATCGTTCGGATGTATCTGGTCTCTCCACTCGGGATGCACTATTCATTTTAGAAAATAAGTGGTTGCAGTCAATTATTCAGGAAAAGGGGCCGTTGTGAAAGCACAGCGCTTTGGTTCCCGGACAAAACTAAGCCCGAATGCTTACTATTAAATCTTGTCTTAGGTGATGAAGATATTTAAGGTCATATTATATTTAAAGTGTCGTGGACTTCTACTGTGGGAAACATGGAAGTCAAGTGATATGCACCTTGCCTTTGATAGTCGGGGAACAGGTCAAGGAGGGGACAGTCTTTGGTTGCATTAACGGGAACCCAAGTGGATGGCTCCACGCAATACATGCGAAAAAGGCACTGGAGTCAGGCGCCATCAGCTATTGTATTGTGAGCAAGCTTCCTTGCTTCGATGCAGCCAGGGATACACGGTTATGTCGAAGTCCAGAAATACTGCCAAGGCTTGTAGGATATTATGGCAAGTGAATTCATTGGGAACCCTTTTCCGAGAATATCAAAGGTGTAGCAATAACCGGTACAACCGGAAAAAACCACTACAGCCATTTGCTCCACCAGTTTTTTATCGCATGGTGGTCAGTACCGGCTTGCTATCGACAGTTGAAAATACCCCCGATTCAACAATCACAGTAATACCTTCAACACCATACCACTCCAGATTGCATCAGCGTAACAAGGCGCTGCTGAGGCCAAATGTAGATTGAGGATGGCACTCATTGCTTTATGGAGGCTAGTTCTCATGGCAATCGTCAAAGAGCGAATCCGCTGGATTGAAACTTGTTGGGGCCGATAATTCACTAATATTTCACATGATCCACTTAGACTATCACGGCATTTTGATATGAATACATCAAGGCTTAAGAAAAAAGCTATTTGATGGATTTGCCAAAAGATGCTTTTGCACTTGTTCAATGACGACGATAAGCGAGTCCAAGTTGATGGCTTCAGAATTTTGGTAAAAGCACACATCAGCTTTTGCCCTAAGGTCACCCGCCAGATTTTCAAAGGAAAGATCATTTCGCAATACCCTTAGAAGATTGGAACTCGATAGTTCAATGGGAAAGTTGACCATGGTTCAGAATGATCCGTTCATTCAATGCTACCAACCTTGTTAGCAGTGCTTGGAGTGGCCAGTTTGCTGGGGCTGAGGAGGAGATTGAAGTCCTCTTCGGGAGCTATCAGCATCCGTGGCGCGAAGGAGCAAGATTTGATCGAATTGAATAGGAGGGAATGGTATCGCCATGTGGATTATGGCACATACCCTGTGCTTATAGAGATGTTACTGAAAGACTCTTAATGGAGTGCGGACGGGCATCGAGCCAATTGATCACGGTCGTGGGCTGCGGAGGGATAAAGGAATCGGGATAAGAACCAAGCAGCCCAGATTATGGCGAAAATCGCCTCCAGGAGTGATAAAAGTAATTATTTGACTTCAGACAAATCACGATTGTGAGGAGGGCAGAAAAATATTCCGAGGATTATGCAAGCCAGGTATCGACCAACTGAAATTCCGAAAAATGCTTTACAATCTCTGAGCGAAGAGAGGCCATTAAAACAGCCTGTATTGCTTTCGAAAAAGGGCATATTCATTCCTGATTGCTGAGCAAAGGCCATGAAGATTTATCAAGAAAAAATTAAAAGCGTGAAGCAATCATTTTTGATGATGCAGAAGTGGTACATAGAATTATCCTACAACAATTCACCAAAAAAATAAAGATGTTATACCGAATTTATTGACTTATTTGGACGCGTAATTGGATATCCCTGGCCACATGGTATTTCAGGTTACTTTCGTTCCGTTGACAGGATATGGACAGCGGATTTTCTTTGTTGAATCACCATTCAACTATTTGGCACCGCATTTTTCAATTGGATCCAAAAAAAGCAGATCGGTGAGACCGTTCGTGATCTCGGACTGGCAGGACAGGCTCCAAAGAAAGGAACCCTACGGATTGGAGGACTGATGTCAATTGCAGGCGATTCCTGATTCCTTACTTATTGCTTTTTTGCCATCTGAACCAACATTTATTTTATCCTTTTGCTGATCACCACGTCTTGGCTTGGAGCCATTGGTTTTTCGTGGATGATTCATCAAAGTATTCAAAAAGATTAAGGGAAGGGATTGAAAGGTCGGAGTTCAAGATCGTAGGTCAAATCGGAGGATTGGAATTCATCGGTCGGATCGACGCTTCTATTTTCATGAGGATGTAGTGATCCGAGGAATTTACCAATCCGGGTATCGATTGATGAAGGAGTAGTTGAGACCCTTCTTTCAGGATGTTCAAAGTGGTAAGACGACCGATACCTTTTACCAAAATAATGAGTTGAATTTACGAGAGCGTGCTAAGTTTCCTTGGAGAGGCGATGACACCCAGTCTTGTACCATTTTTGTAGTGACCTTTTTATCCGTTACGGCAGTTTCAATGGGGCGAACATTACCGATGGGAATTGACAGGTATTGGCAGCAGGGAACGCTCGGGCCATTATACGGCTTGACCATCGCCATTTTTGCCTACGATTAGCGGTAATGCTATTTTCTCGCGTACCTCAATTGATGTATATCCCTAATTCTGGGGAGCTTTGTGATTTTCGCTTCAGCGTTTATCGGCGCCGCGTCGGATTCTTTGTACAATGCATTTCCGCCCAATTTTCATGGTGATTACAGGGTAGCCTGATGCGGGTGGAGTGATTGCGTTTTGGCTTTGACGCTCCGCAAAGAGTGCTGCTACCGCTGATGTGCGGAATCTTCCTGTAGAGGGACGACTTCGGTTCATGATTCAGGTGAGCTACTTCAAATTACACAAAAAAGGAGATACGGTTGAGGCAAAAGAGTATTCCTGATGTCCACCGATTTCTTCATCTTACCAAAGAAAATATTCCGGTAGGGCGAAGATTGTCACTCGAATTTTGGATCGTAGGGATTCTTCTTGCTGTGAATCACACTTGCGGACTTTTAAAACTTAGATAATAAATGAAACTGATAAGCCTCTTGAGCGGAGAAAGCGGAATGGGAGCAGCAATGCTTGCCAAGTGAAGGCTATGCTGTTTTTGATGCTGAGTTTGGTCCCAAATTTCGATTTCCAATAAGCTAGTTGACCATGGCAGGTTATTGAGTTTGAGAAGGCGGGACATTCCGAAAAAATCATCCTCATGCTGGACATGATTATCAGAGTTCCGGATCTCTCCTAAGATCCCGTAGTCGAAAGATTTGAAGAAGGAATCCCTGTTGTGTATGAATTGGAATTTGCCCCTACCGATACAGTGCTGGGCGAGTGATTGCCATCACAGGAACCAACGCAAAACCACCACAACACTTTTTGACTTACCACCTTCTCAAGAGGCGGGTTACGATTGGTAGGATTAGCGGGAATGTTTGGCGAAAGGGTTGCGCCGTCAGTTGAGTCGAGACGGATCATGAATGGTGGGTGATCGAATTGCAGTAGCTATAGATTTGATGGATTCTTTTGTCTTTCAAGCCGGTATTCTGTTGGACCAAATCACACCTGATCATTGGATCGTTACGATTACAAATTCGAAAAACTATCGTTGATTCGAAAGCTGCGACGTTTTTCAAAACATGGCATCAACATTGTGTTTGATTTTGTCAATGCTGATTGATACAATTCTGTTAAGGGTAATTTGCCACATTATAGACTAGCAGCTTACTAAGCATTGGTTTCGCTAAAAGAAAAGCAAGTGTAGGAGGCTATTTAGAAGCTTCGAATCTAGAGTCAGTGTTAAAGAGCAAAAGGCTCAAGCAATTCAGTAACGCTTCTTTCCATTCTTGGAGGAGCATAATTAATGAATTGCCCTTTGTTGCAATAATGCAGCTACACTAGCAAATGTTTTGAGGAGAGCCTAATTAAGTCATTAAAAACCTTCAAAAATCAACCGCATGAATGAGGATGTTCTTGAATTGGAAGGAGTCACTTTTTGTCAATGGATAGCAAAGACGAATGTGGAATCTACATGGCCTAATGCCTTAGCGTCCTATTCCAATCCTTTATAATAGGGATCGGCAGGGCGGGGTACGATAAGGGGAATTAATTACCGAACTGCTTTCCAAAAAATATTACCTC
>Ga0163217_1055562_pt1 | contig 16229 bp, 6 predicted proteins | sample SynspAceP_FD_185933 | JGI IMG/M metagenome (GOLD analysis project Ga0163217, IMG submission 185933) | Saline lake microbial communities from Ace Lake in Antarctica - Synechococcus sp. Ace-P (PacBio error correction) | ecosystem: Environmental > Aquatic > Non-marine Saline and Alkaline > Saline ... | reverse complement strand
CCAGACATGACAGTATATTTATGTTTTACAACGATCCATTTACCGTTTTTAATTAAAGGCATTTGTCCAAAAAGATGTTGCATATTTCGATATGAGAAAGAGGAATTTGTGAGAGAACGTAAATCCCCATCCCTTTTGAAAAGCGAAAAGTATGTAAAATTATCTTGTTGATATTTTTTGATCTTACTACGAAACATTAGAAAAAATTTGTTTTTGTAAAATACGTGCTCTGAAGTTTTCTGTAGCCAGCAGGCTTCTTCTTTTATAATTGACGATCCGATTTCCATGATACGTGGATTTCATCTAAGATAACAATGCTTTTTTACTACTATAGATCTAAATACGAATAGATTCGAGGAATAAATGTAATCAGTAAACATGGCTAAATTGGATCCATTGGTTTCCTTATCAAAAGCGTCATAATCGGAGAGTAAATATTGCGTTGAAAGCTTGTTCACATTCAGCTTTCCTTAGGCAACTCGTAAGATTATGTTCGACAGCTTTGAAAATCGTGGAGCAGCATCTTGAAGCAAATCATGGGTGTAGAGTGTATCAAAAAGCATGTAGATGGATATGGATCGATAGTTTATCAATTAGAAACGCATTGATTATCTGCGTCAAAAAACCGTAAAGGAATCCAACTTTTCTACATTCAAATAGATCTATCCGAATTAGGGTGCTCTGCTGTCAAAGGATAAGATATCAATAATCCACCACGAATACGAAATTCTCCCGACGCCAACCAGTTGTTGCCTCACTATAACCCATATCCAACTAACCTGCGGCCATTACCTGTACGTCTAGTTCGCCCCCTTGTTGTACCTTTGAAAACGAGCTTCTCCCATATTTTTTTTTGGGTGGCGAATAATTTACGGATCCGGCTAGTGGAACCATGCGATTCCTGATTTTTTCCAGAAAGCAAAAAAATCTAGCGCCGCTACTTCTCTCTGTATCTAGGCCTCTGGAGATGAAAGAACATCTCAGCATGAGCATTCCCTGTCAACTGGAAATAAATGCAAATTTTCTCCAGCAACAAAACCTGAACAAAATCTTCTAATAATTGTCGAGCATTGAAATTAAGTATATGCCGGTGATTAAAATAAGAGGTCGTTTCTTTTTTTTCCAAAAATCCGCATTTGTTACTAGCGTCCTAGCTGAACCAGCTAACCCTGTGACTAAATTGACTTTTGTTCTTTCAATACCGCTAAACAAGTTTTACATCGGCGATTCTAGCTAATTATATTGATTGATATCTCCCACTATATTAGATCCTTCTTTTTGTTTTTCAGATAGTTAAAAGAAGCTCAGATTTCTCTGGGCTTCTTGTTCAGCTACTTTATTTTTTTTGTACTATTCATTGCATCGATAAAAAGGGTGGCCACTACCAATAGTCAATAGGGATGCGCCATCCTTAATTGCAAAAGCGATTACTTCTTCTTTCTCTTTTGGAAAGGGCCCCAAGACGTGATTTACCACCGTTTGAATCAAAAAACATGGAACGAGTGATACCGATACGGATTACGGTTTGAAATCAGGTGTTCTAAGTGTTTGAATTTCAGACTTTTTATCATTGTGCCTCCAGCACTTCCTTTTTGTCGGAGACGGGATTTCCAGCAGCGTAAATCTAAGTCCATCATAAACAATGATAATATCATCTTATCGTCACATTAAAGTAATCCATCAGCGGTCTCACTGCTTCGCCAAATCATTCAGAATGTCTGTGGTTTTACTACAAAACCTTTTCTCTTCTATAAAAGCCTACTGTATAAAAAGAGCTTAAATTTTTACTTTTGTTTAAACGTTAAGTTCATTTGTTGTGCAGCGTATTCGTCTCTACCATAAATCCTATGTTATATGTGTTTAGTATCGCGTATTTGTGCCACAGATTTCTAGGACCAATAATCATTATTCATTTATAAAGGTTTATTCTCCAGGTTTTTAATTCATTATATATTTTATGATATATTTTTATTGTAGCCAATTTTTGAAGATTTGCACGCCCAAAAAAAATGCCGCACGAAATTCTTTCCGTCCAGTAATATTTGTTTACAGATATACACATTTTGATTTACAATAGAGAAAAATACCCTTGTCACCTCATATATGAGTTTTTTGCAAAAAAAAAAACTGGACTCGGATCAAAATTAATTACTTAGATGAAGAATCTTTCTCCTCGGTTACTAGGTGGGAGCACAGAGCGATCAACTTGATTCCACGACCATTTTTTTCACTGCCTATGAGGACCAAGTCTGACTTGTTCTCAATGAACAGATCTTTTTGTATTTCCCTTTATTGAAGAAGACCTCCTGTTGCTAAGCGTTAAGCCTTCTATTTATCCAGTTTTATTTTTCCGAACTCTGAGTTAATTTTTTCATTGTATTATTAATCATTTTTTTCACATAAAAAAGATCATCATTAAAATTATTACTATCATTCATAGTGTTCGTTCCATTCTATTTTTTGGGAAAAGTCCATTTAAATTTTTAAAGATACATTAAGATAGTTTTAATCATTTTGACCTGTTCTTCTCCGGTGTCTCTATAGGTTACTATACTTTCGCCAACCAGTCTCCCTCATTAATCCAGTTTATTATCTAATTATAATCGATTTTATTATTTAATCATTTAAATTAAATTTAATTAAATGGGACATTCCCCATTAGAACAATTTCTTATAGTTAATTATCTTATTAAAAATTTCGGGTAAACCAAGTTAAAAAATGGAACAATTTAACGAAGATAATACCAAAAAAATAAAATGAAGTGTTTTCCATTTTTGTTAAACGCTGTTTTCTTTTTCCACTTCTTATACTGAGTAGTGTTATAATTAAGTGATATTAAATGTTTTTATAAGGAGGACAAATTTCATTGATGGTCAATACTGAAATAAAAGCATCATCAAAAAGTTTATTATCGTTGGTGACCGGATTTGCGGTGGGTTTTCTAGCTACGCTTTCACTTTAGTCACACAAAATATCGCTCAAAGAACTTGGTATTATCGATATCGATACGGCAAAAGCAGCGACGGGTGATGCAATGGATCTTTCTCCACGCCACTAGCTCTTCACTTCTCCCAAAAAAATTATGCTGCTAGTTATAGTGAGTGTCACGATGCCGATATTGTTGTTATTACTGCTAGGCGACAGCTCAAAAACCCGGTGAAGACTCGCTTGACTTAGTACAAAGAATTTAAGATATTTAAAAGTATTATAAGATAATATTCATGCGCAGCGGTTTTGATGATATCATATCGTTGCAATAACCCAGTAGACTATTTTAACTTACGCTACTTGGAAAATTTTCTGGTCTACACTCAAAATGCATTATCGATCAGGTACTTCTTTAGGAAGTGCTTCGTTTCGTCACGTCAAGCTATTGGCTGACTTACAGGTTAGACTTTCTTCGTAATGTGCATGGTTACATTTTAGGTTGAACACGGAGGACACAGAATTCCCAGTATGGTCACATGCTAGAACATAGCTGATGGTCTCAAATTAATGAATGGATAAAAGATAATCCTGGGAGTAGATTGAAGAAGCTTTAGTTGATGTGGTTTCTTTAAAGTTTCGTGAGCTGGCTTACGATATCATTGAACGAAAAGCGCTATTTCTAATGGTTAATAGCTGTTTCATTAAGACGTAATTTACCAAAGCTATCTTATCTGACGAAAATGCATCTACCTCTTTCGGTATATTTAGACGGCGAAATACCAACCAAAAAGAATTTTCATTGGAGCAACCGCAATTCGTAATCGTCAAGAGTATTCCAAGTGTTATTCAGAATTCTTTAAACGATTTCTGAACAAGAAAAAAATGAATTACTCTGCTTGAACTTTTTAGAAAAAGTTAACAAGATGCTATGAGAATGTTAGAAGAAGAATCAAATAAGTACAAGCAAGACTAAATACAACTTGACTTCATATTTGATTAAAAAAAAACACATCCCTTACTTTATAAGTAGAATTGTTTTTTTTGGTTCTACAACATAATTGAAAAAAATCGTTTCTTGCTAGAATATCCATCGCTTGAACAGTTTCATCTAGTCGATTCCCTTCATTACTTCTGGGAGCTTAACCTTCCGTTTGTAGGAAAAAACGGGCTCCAAAAGCAACCATGTTTTGCAATCGTTCTTTGCATGTAGGTGCCCCTTCGCTGATGTGGAGCGGCCAAGTTTTATCACCTCGGTTTTACTTTGTAAATAGTTCATTAAACGTTTGAACTAATTCGCTCTCATTTAGGAAACAGAACAGCCCCAGCTTACATGTTCAAATTTCCTTGATAGTTTAGCGCCCATAAGGTGTACTACATCTTTTAAGTAGTTTGCGACTAAATCTTCTATTGGAAAACTGATTGGCTTGAGATGCGTAGATCCAATTTTATTTCTGAATTATTTTTCACGATACAGATAGATTGCCACCATTAAACGTTAAATTCTTCCAAGTCATCTCATCCTGAATTTCACCAAAGATACTAAATCCATTTCGTTCATTCCCACCCTTTCGGCTAAAAATTGTACCATGCGGGATGCGTGAACATGTTTGAACAAGGGCCTTTGCTAAATTGAATTGATGCGTTAATGCCTTGTTCAGCTGTGCTAGCATGAAACAGCTTCCCTTTACTGTAACCAATGTCCATCAAAATTTTTGGGTACATTTATTTTTCAGCTAATTTTCACTAACTATTTATATGGCATCATTACCTTCGGTAACTCGCGACGATCAGGAACGAATTAAATGCACCGCCGACAAACTAATGAGAGAAGTCCTAACGTACCTGGACCAATCTAACTTAATTGCAACCAATTTCCTTTTTCAGCAATACGTTACGGGAAAGAACCGTATCTGGACAAATCCCAATTTGTTGGTTGCCTCTTCTTTCAAGTTATTTAACGATCCATACAAACGCCACAATGTTTTCTTCATTTTTCCAAAAACAAATCGAATACGGCTTTAGTAAAATTGATTCCTTCATAAAACGTACTTGCTTTAAAACCATATAGAGCTTGCTATAGTTGGACCCGTTATATCTTGTGATCCACGACCAAGTTTAATTTTCCATCTTTAAACTACTGCATTGAAAGGAATGAGCTATCCCTAAAGTTCAAGTCTCAGCAGGAACCGAAATCTTAAGTGACACAATACCGCTACATACTCCTACACCTCTGTCCATAATCCAGCGATCCATAAACCCTCAGGTACCGAATAAGTTTCGAATTTCCTAACGTTTTACAAATAACTTAAACACTTCTGCTAAACAATCAGCAATAAGCTTGCCCAAATTGGTGGATAGGTTACGCCATCTCCTATTTAACAGGAAGAAATACCTGGGACTATTCTTTTTTAAAAGCTGCACGCTTCTTTCTGATTATTTCGATACCCAAGTTTTTCATCAAAAAGAATGTGATTAGGCTCCTTTTCAAATCTTCACTATCAATAGATACATATTTTAAAAATTGGACACTGTTAATTGGCTCACTATGATAATTATGCACAGGAGCTTTTCACTAACATCGACTTGCGCTTGCTGATAAGCGGAATTAATTGGCGCGCATACTTCAACAGAATTTTTTCAGTGCTAAATCATCCCCCATTTTTTATCAGGGATTGACTTGTATGCTTTTCCCCATAGACGCTTGGAACAAAGTTGGTCATATTTTTCATTTAGAATATTTTCCACCATTAAAAACAGAACCTGATAGAAAATAAACTCAAGAAATTATTTGTTATCATTTAAAATCTGCACCCCAACCAGGAATAATAATAAATCAAATCTCCATTGTCACCCTACTCAATCCTACTTTTGACAAGGTACAACTTTTTAGGAGAAACCGTCACACCTGGGTAAATTCTTGTTTCAAGTTGTATTTTGTAAATATTGACTCAGACCTTTTTTGTTTTACTTCACTATCATCCGGTTACTAGCTGCAATTCAACGTCTCGATTATTCCTAATCCTTTTTTGGGCCACTGCCCATAATTGGAAGCCTTTTCTGGTTTCATTATTCTAAATAGTTACGGATGTTCTCTAAATCTTCGCCTGTTTGGGGATTTTCAACTAAACCATTAGTCAAACTAACCCGCCAAGCAGCTTTAGATCCATTAGCAATAATGGGCTATTCTGCTAATTCCTCACGCTGATATTGCTACGCTAATGCAGTTCTTAGCTTTTTATTTTAAACGCTGGATTATTTAGATGGTCTAACTCTAAGATTACGGATTTAGCGATTTAAAGTGCATAATTTCAGGGTCTGATTGTATGTTGAGCAAAATTCTCCATGTTAATGCAATGAAGAATCAATTTTTTCATTGTTGGTATAATTTAATTCCTTGTAGAAGTACTTTAATCACTGCATTAGTAACGCTCGTTAAAGAACGTTTCTTGATTCCAGTATTGATCATTTTTTCATAATTTACAACATGATAACCCGTCCATCCCATTCTTTTCAGAATAAATGGTCCAATTGTATAAAGCCTGAATCAGTATTCGTTCCAAATTTGTGAACTTGGTCCAGTAACAAACGATTCTTTTTTGAGGGAAAAAGTCGGTTTGTGATAAGTTCAAAAAATTTTCTACTGGTTTTTCTAAGGTATGTTCTAAATACCTAATTTGTTTAAGCTTTTATTCCTAAATCATCAAACTTTAGGCTTCTCCGGCTAAAATAGCTTCAGAATTTTGATATCAGACATCACAAATGGAATAATTAGAAAGCTGTTTCGGATCTACAATACGTTTCCAACCGTATTCAAGTCTACAGCAGTTAACGCTTCGCCGTTCGACCCATTTCAAATTTGGCTTCAATGTAACTGATTAAGTTCAACCGGTCTTCCGCTGACTTCTGGTTCTCCATCAACTAGAAGTGGAATAGGTGTTTCACTTTATTCTAACGAATAAAGGCCCTCCATCAACTTGGTTTAAAGCAAGGTAAAACTATGCGTATCTTTGATAAAGCTGGATCATTGTCGCAATTGCTGAGCAACATCAGATTAGCGTTTGTTCTGTTTTATTTTTCCTGAAGTTAGATCTGTGGTATTTGGTTATGGTAGCAGATTGCCGCAACCCACTTATAGAAATATCATCCCTACAGCAAAGTAATAAGTCTTGTTTCATTTTACAAGCTCCGTCCGTGATTTAAATGATTTATGGTTCTTCTTTGTACTACATTATTCAATCTGATTAAGCTTTTTCTAATCATTACAAAGATTAGACATAAATATCACAATATAAATCGTATTTTTTAATAAATTAAAAGCTTAATGTACATTAAAATTGAAATTATCAGTTTTTTTGTTAAATTTATTAAAAAAAACCAAAAGCTGAAAATGAGTTATTTCAGCTTTGTTAGAGTGTTATGATGGATGCTTCTCAGAATTTTTTCTTGGGTTAATTGCTTTTACTTCCAATAATTAATTTTGAGGGCAAACAAATACTAGTCTCCCCCTGGCTTACTAATCCACCTGTTTCACAGTTATCTGATCAGGACTATTATAATGTTCTTTATTTCGATATTTTTGTTGCCATCAACTTCAGATAATGTTGGTATATGTCCTTCATGCTGGATAGAACGTAAATTCCTCATTTTCTGTCTCATTTGATAATTCCATTGTTTTACTTCTGTGCCATAATAGAGATAACCAGCAATAACTGTACTGTTTTGAGTCTCCTGAAAAGTTTCTTCGATTAAATATAAAGTACGAATAAATGAAGTCAACAAGCAATAAAGAATTAAGAATACCACATCCAATGGTTTAACTAATTTTTTATATATTTTTAAATTATAGTCATTACAAACTGGCTCCAATCCATTCTAATCTTTTTTAATAACGGTTTATTAATCTTTACGTGTAACAAGTAACTTGATTTACTCAAGAAAGGCAGCTTCATTTATAACTCCATTACTTTAAAACTATAAAAAACTAAGGAAAAGGCTAAAAAGGCTCCTCTTGACGTTTCCATATTATTACGGACTTTTTCTTAAATTTTCTTTTCAAAAGTGGGCTAAACAGATTATTTTCTTGAATCCGTTATGGCATCGGCCATTTAAAAGCACTAAACACTATATTCCAATGATTTTTATCGATTTTTTTTGTCTTCAGGAAGATAAGATGGAATCTGTCACATCAATGCTTAAATAGCCGAATTTTGGATTTCGCTCAATCGCAGGACCAGATAAAAATGATGTGTGCAACAAGCATAAACTTCAGTAGCTCCAGCTTCTTCAAGGCTTGAGCAGCTAACGTAATGGTTCCTGCTGTATCAATCATATCCTCGATTAAGATACATTTCTTACGCTTCAATTGATCAAGTATTCATACTCTGCCAAATTGGCTTTGGAACGACGTTTATCAATGTATTGCAATTTGGCGCTTTTAAGAATTCTGCTAACTTACGCGCATCGGGTAACTCCGCCATGATTCAGCGAAACAATACAAAACGCGCTTTCTCTTCAAGACCACAAATCTTAAAAAGTAATTTTGCTAAAAGGTTGGGATTGCCCCTAATAAATGATTCCACTGGCATACTCAAAGAAAACCCTGATTTGTGAAGCATGTAAGTCTAATGTTCAGAATACGATCTGACTCCGCAGCTGTTATTCATTATTTGCGACTAATTTTCAAGTAATTGGCTCTCTTGAACGTGCTTTTACGGTCTTGTCTTAGCATATCCATAATAAGAATAACTTGATTTATTGTTTTTGCACTAGCTCGTTTGGAATGCACAATCATAGATCAGAACATTTCCATTAAGTTTTATCATTTAGGACTAAGAAGGTTGATGAATAATATAAAACATTGGTCCCCAACGGAATGCTTTCTTCAATATTGATTCGAATGTCTCCATCGCTGAATGAATCCACTGGAGAGTTTTCCTAATTCTACTCCTAACTCAATCAGCAATTTTCTTTGTAATGGTTTGTTTGAGTTTAACGCAAAAATCTTTATAACTTTGCGATCAAATAGTGTTCTTGACATAGTGACCTTTCCACTTTTTTTTTTTTCAAGAATATCGTGTCTACATTCATTTCTATATTGCATTTTCTTCGAATAAATCAAACATTCTAACTTTTGGGTTGATATTTTCATTAAAGTTATTTTAATGTGGCGTTATTATAATATTGCTAATTTGTTTCTGACGTGCTCTAGAATCCCATAGCTCTGTTGGAATATCCTTGTAATAGTCGATCCTGCAGCAATGTAAACATTCTCTCCGTAGTTAATGGCGCAATCAAGTTTGCAATTACAATCCAACAAAACGTTTCTTCCATACAGTTGTTCGGAATTAATTTTACCATTTTATTAATTCACAAAAATTGTGCCACACCAACGTTGATATTTTCCCCTAAATCAGCCATCACCAATGTACGTTGAAATGCCCGACCTTAGTTTCAATCCAAGAGGTTGACGTGTTTAATTTCAACAACAGTTCCCAATATGGAACGGTTTCTCAACATGACTATTTGGAACGAAGGTGACTGTAGGGTCAATATTGCTATTTTTTTCATTAACAGAATTTAACAGTGAATTTAGTGTACACGTTACCCATCACTAATTATATATTGAATATCTCAGAATAAGCTCCAATTAAAAGCAATCCTCACCTATAATAGCTTTCCTTTCAATGAAACCGCTGGCTTCGATAACTGATTGATCCAATACAAATAATCACTAATTCAATATAAGTTGTGGGGCGGGTCAGTCATTGTTACACCATTTTGCATTATGCATGTTGTTAATTCGTTCACTGCATCAATTGTGAGGCTTCAGCTAGATGAACTCGGATCGTTGACACCTTTCCCTTCGTTTTCACTTTATTATTTTATAAAGAATCTACAATTTCATTTTGTTTCTTTAGATATTTTCATAAATCTGGCAAAGTAGTACTCGCGCCTTGAGAGTTCTGGTTTACCGACTTGTGAGAGGGTTTCAAATAGTAAAACGATTATCAAAGCAGTACTTTCTGTGTTAACCTCTTGCCACTAACGGTTCTGCTTCACTAGCTCTTTTATGTTCACAATTTTTTCTAAGAATTTTCTTATTTCGAATGAATCACCGGACCGTATCCTGTGGGGATTGTGGGCATTGTGCGGTTTAAAATTGTAGCTTTTTGCACCTTTTTCTTGGTGGTAATCAAACCAAGTATTATTTAAAGTTTCTGCTGTTAATAAAGAGTATCTCCACAATATAACTTAGTAGTAAATGCCTTCTTTATCTTTCAAATGTGTCTCCGCTTGTTATAAACGAGCGTGGCCCGTTACCTAACTGTTCCTCTTTGCACTGCGTTAATTTGTTCGATTTGCCTAAGTAAAATCCTTTACCTTTCAGCACCAAACCCTAAATTGTTGACCAATCTCATGTTTTGCGCCTGTTGCTGTCACTTGTTCAATTACATGGCCAACCATGGCCTTACCAGCAAACCGGACTGTAAGACTTTATATTAAACTTAGATTTTTTCATACGTGAGCCTTGACCTGTGCTAATACGACTGATATCTTTGTATCTTTGCAGTAACCTCCATCCATTTTTCTCTTCAATAAAACAGAAGTTGGTCTTTTACTAATACCTTTTTTTTATAAGTTTCATTTATTTTTCCAAACTTAACTTCTAACTATTCAATAATAGTTAAAAAGCGCGAGTTTTTCAAGCACAATCCTTGCTATTTGCTATCCTTTTGAAAACATTCCACTCTCTTTATATGATGACTGATTAGTAATTTTTAAAACTGTTGATCTTGTAATGTAATCTTGCTATTATAGATAGACAATGATGATAAAAGGAAGAAGTTATAATATGAAACCAAAAATCAGAGCAAGTACTGGATTAAGCATTTTAGATTTGGACCCTCATCCTGAAGGTTGCTTTTTTCAGATCTTGTTTCTCCAATCTGTGGAAATCTATGAATTTAAGGATGGCGTATGGAAAGAGCCTATATACACGAGTTATTTATTTTTATTAACCAGAGAAATCCATCGCATTTGCATCGTTTAAAATCTGAGAAGTTTGGTATTTTTCATGCTGGCAATCCATTTTACGTCCATTATGCTTTATTCTGATGGACGGTTATATACAAGATAACTTTGGGTGGTCACTGAAAAAAATGAATGCCTTTGCAAAATTTACCGTTCCTAAAGGCGTTATTTTTGATTCAACTGTTTGAAATCATGGAGGCTATTCGTTAGTCAGTTGTAATGGTCTCTCCTGGTTCTCGAATTACAAGATTTCGAATTGTTTTACGCAAGCAGAATTACTTCAAAGACTATCCACCAGCCACAAGATCGGGTTATGAAAATTAGCTTTTAAAAACTTTAACCTGACTAACGCATCTAAATTCTTATTTAATTCTGATTTGTCAAATTAAGGCGTATACAAAATATCTTCATCCATGTAACTCATAAAACTTCCAGGCGGTGTGTTGGTAATTAATGAGATTTCTATGGAATTATTTCCGTTTGTGTTGCAGACAGACGATACGGAAAGCCTGTCAATTCGTTGAATCATTTTCTTTTGGCAATCCATCTTTCCTGAAGAAGCCATTAGAAATTCTCTTTAAAGGCTCGGTTGTGAAGGCGTTCCAGGGTCAGCGAAGTAGATAAGCGACATATGTGTTGCACAAAGATTTCCGAGTTGGAGAATCCTTCCGCAATCAAAAATAATTGATTGAATAATTTTTTTGGTATGGATTGGAACCATTGATTCATAGCACTCTCGAAATGTCGCAGGCTTTACGCCCTTTGGGCTTTAGGTTAATGATAGCTTTCGAATAAAATCTCTACTAGAGTAATGACCGCACTTTTGTGGCGGACACTACAATTGGATATCTCTTCGTAGTGACCAAATTCTTCTTTAAATGTTGGATAAATCTATTATTCTTTCAGAGATTATTTTCGTTTTATAAGTTGTCTTACCTCTACGTTCTTTGATATGTCCGTTAGGCTTTTTTTCTCCTTTTCATTGGGAAGGGTAGCTTCATGAATGTTTTTTTCTTTAAATGGTCTATTTAAAGGTTCGTAACGGAAACAGTCTATTTGTTCATTCTTTACGGCCAGCATAATGACTCAGGCGTCAGCCTTCAGCTACTTTTTCCTTGATATAAAGATGTTTGTTCTTCTTGGTAAAACAACTTTTTCGCGTCCACACTGCTTCTTGTTTTTCTTATTAGCCGTAGGGTAATACTCGAAAGCTTATGTCCTGCTTGAAGAAACCTGATAAACATTATTAATCAGGGTGTTCGAGTACGATTCAAAGTAAGCAGCTATTTTAGCAACTGGAATACCTGATGGTAATAAGCTTCTATTCATCACTAGTTTCATCCATGGGTAAATTATGGGTATAGCATTTGTGATCACTCCTTGTTTTCTGATGGTTGGAAATACAATTGAGAGGTTGTATCACGAATGGCTTTTTTTATTGTTATTAGCTTAATCTTACAATCCACGTACTAAAAATGGACACTCTTTTCTTTTTTCTTCAAGAAAAAGCGTTTTTTTGAAGCCATTCAGTTCGTATTATAATACTATTTAACAAAGAGTTCTCCTCTAAATCTACTAAGTGTCTATCGTGATGCTACTTTCATGGAGCGATTAGAATTAAAGTGGCTAGCAAAATTTGATATTAATGTTTGATTTTTATCATTTAGTAAACCTTGGAGAAGTAGTTAAAAGTTGTTGCTATTCATCCTTCAATGGACAAAGTTTTAAAAGAAATTTTTTAAAGCTTATCTACGTTTTCGTGGATAGATACAGATGACCTTATGATACTATCAGAATACATCCTATGAGTTTTTACTTCTCTAAACCTCATCGCTCACTACTAATGTTAAAGGCTAGAAATTAAGTAAAAAAATAAACTGTAGACTTTTGCATTTTCAGGCGCAAATCTACGTTTTCACATACAATTATTTTTAATGGTATTTATCATTTTTCCAATTTAAATGTAATCTTAAATTATCTTTAGAGCTCGTTATGTTTAAAATAGATTTCCAGGAGTCACCAGTAACGTGAATGGTTTTATCGCGAATATTACTTTCATCCACACACAACAATGATGTGTAATTCTTCAATCATTCTTTTTTCCGCTAAGGTTGATTCTGCAAAAAACGGGCACCCAAACTAATTGAGATCAAATTCGTCAATAGGCTCTTCATCCATTGACGGTCCGCCGCTTTCATGAAATCGCCACGATTAAGACACGTGACCTCTTTTTAAACTACGTTAGTAACCATTTTTTTCTATCCGTTAGAAGATTTCTGAAACGATAGTTGATACTTTACGGTTGATCCTTTGTAATTTTAGAAATCACGTTCGTACCAATTTAAAAATGGGAACATTTAAATAACTTGAAACCGCTGGGCAATTGGCACTCCTTTTGTAGTACTGTCATAACTGGCATTCGGATTGATCATTGAAGGTATGAGGAAGCAACTAATTTTCCGATTTGGCCGTAACGTTTTGTGGTTTCTACTAATAGTCGATTAATAAACGTAGCCTACTGTCATAAGCGGTTCGCCTCTGACAAAGCGTTCACACATATCTTCAATAAATTCTATTTTGCTCTTCTTTGGCGTATCTCTGGAATATAACGTACGCTCCTGCTGCCCCCAGGAACTGTTTCTAATGTGTTACCCCGATCTTTGAACGTCTTTTTAATAATAGATAATCTTCACTGAATAGAGGATTTTGCCGAATCTAGCGATTGCAAAATAAGTTAAAGAACTAACTTATGGGTTTTCTAATAAATAACGAGTCATATCAATTAACCGTATCAACTTTCTTTTTACTTTTCAACTCTTTCACCCTCATCATAATGTAATTATTACTTTATTTTTGTTAAAATTGGTTGTGTTTCATTATAATGCATATTACGAAAAAGGTAGTCATTTTTGTTCAAAGTATAGTAAAATGTTCGTTTCTGTTATTTTTTCTCATAAAAAAAAAAGGCGAACTTTCGGAATCGCCCTTTTTCTTAAAAACTATTAAACTCGTCGATTTTTTCTTATATCTTAGTGATTGATAACTTTTTTTATAACGTCGTGAAAATATTAAAAAATGACCAATAAAACAACCAATTGTAGATCGGTTGCTCTGGTGGCGTCCGAATTGATATCGAAGCAGTTAGACCAGTAAGCATTTCATAAGACCAATGAATTAATGCTTGCTAAAATAACTAATTAAAACTTTTGCTCAAACTCATGGCAATGGCTGCAGGCAATTAATGATGCAGAGACTAAAAAGCTCCCACAATAGGCATCAATGAACCGCCAATCGTGACCACCCGTAATCCATTTAAAAGATAATTGACATCAACTTGACTGGTAAACCCGCTGTAAAGTCGTATCTATCAAAAGTCAAAACATACATTGGTTTACGGAAAGACTAGAATATCCTTACCAACTTTATGAAAAAGAAAGAGAAATAAGGTACTTCGCAAAGTTGATTGGTCACAATTGATCCAATAAGGACTGTTGGATATTGTGTTTCGTTCCACCTTTCGTTTTTAAACTCATCAGAATTAAACAAACGGCCATTCCCATCCATGGCTGACATTAAAAATAAGGCAATTTAGGAATTTCTGAATATGATTTGTTAGAGCATCCGTAAATAATTCTATTGTACCAGGCTGCTATAACAACCAACAATTAACGTCTATGTGTGGATTAAAATTTAGCAAATCAAAACCCAATGCAATCCTGCTAAAGAAATATGTGTAAATGTATCAAGCCACAGTGATTTGCCGTCTAAGAATTAAAACAATCGTAAAATTGGCAGCCAATGACTGCCAATTAAGAATGAAGCTTGAAGGCTTTTTGCATAGATCCATAGAAACATCTCCACGGTGATCCTCCTTTCTAACGAGTGAAGTATGACCGATCTGCATACTTGTTTAAATATCATCATGATCATGCGGTCCATTAGATTCCTTTGCTATGAAACTTTACTATTGCTGTTTTAATAAATTCGTAAAATTTCGACGGAACAATATTCATTCCAGTGTCGGTTCATCAAGTACAAAAAAGATCCGGATTCGGTTTGCAAAAATACGAGTAATGAAATACCGCTGCTTTGGCCCACCTGAAGTTCCCAATTTTTTTGTATCTTCATAATCCACTACCAACTGATTTTTAATGCGCGTTCAACATGCTCCTTGTTTCTGCATCTAGTTTTCTTAGAAACATTTGCCTCTTTGGAAACGTCAGAACGCACCTAATTCAGACCGTACTAGGAAACCCGGCCATTAAAGAAGCAACTTTGCATGGGGATATAATTCCAATACTTTTAATTTTTCATTTTCTTTCATTTACGGAGAGATAGAAAACTGGTCCCCTTATTTGGTGTTAATTTAAACTAATACGTTAAGAGTAAAGTTTGATTTAGCGCACCATTTTCACCTGGTACATAAACGAATTCGCCTGGGATCCACTGTAAAAAGAAAATGTTCTCCAAGGACCGGCTCTTCGTCATTAATAGAAGGATAAGTCTTTACTTCAATTGTAATGCATTCCGTATCTTCCTTTAAAGGTATTTATTTTTAAAAAATATTGGAATACGTTATAAAATTAAGATGCTAGCTAATCCTACATCTTCTGAAATTATTTTACATTCTGTTTCTAATGGCCCTCAAATCGTAATGATTACTTTTTGAAAATATTCAGTAGCTTATCCATTAATAACATTATTCGTCAGAAAAAAATAAGGTGTAGAGCCAAAAAGTGTTCACATTCCGATTCACTTCATTGAAAGAGCTCGAAATCTGTTGCCCCCAACGTCCTGATTCGGGTCTTTATTCAGTTGCATATTCTTTTTTTTGATGCCATTTTCCTAGAGTACGTTTATTTAGACATACAACGAGGCTTAAACTTATGGACCTAAGCCTCCACTTTGTTTCATTTTCTATTTTTAAACGTTCTCACAAGTAGACTTTCATTAAAAAACTTATCAAAAACCGTTTGTAAAACTTCTTTGAGATCTAGAAAGAGTGTATTTACGACAAAGAGGCAAAAAAAAATTAGTTCGGTCCGTCTTTGCAACTCATTAAAAGCAAGCATCTGCTCCCAAATTTGATATTTCCATTTTTTTCTTTGATTTTTTCATCGAAAGGTGGACGTAAATTATATGGATGCTCTTGCTAATTTGAGTTTGGCCTATTCAAATTTTTGTTTTTTTTTCCGATTTCCTTCAAATAAATCTTGCTTTCCTTGATTAGGGCTTTGCTATCCTTTTCTTTTTTCTTTTTCCTTTTTAG
>Ga0163217_1050094_pt1 | contig 16229 bp, 8 predicted proteins | sample SynspAceP_FD_185933 | JGI IMG/M metagenome (GOLD analysis project Ga0163217, IMG submission 185933) | Saline lake microbial communities from Ace Lake in Antarctica - Synechococcus sp. Ace-P (PacBio error correction) | ecosystem: Environmental > Aquatic > Non-marine Saline and Alkaline > Saline ... | reverse complement strand
TTAGTTTTGCTAATTATTGGGGATAGGTTGAGTGTTTATTTTAAAATTGACAATGAATTTATCCGAGCCCGAAACGGTTACTCTGTATAATTTTAGCATATAAGAAAGCAATGAAACTACCATAGGGATCCTAAGCGCTACTTGAAAACTCATAGGACATAAAGATTAGAAAATATTCACCTTATTAATGCTATTTTGAAAAATTGTAGCAATGCAAATTATCGAAACCTACAGAACTCCATTATTAGTTATTTAGAGCTAAAAACAAGGAAAAGACCCATAAATCTTTACGAACCATTTGCTATTAATATTAGCTTCAGGAGGTTAAAAGATAGAGGCCTTTGTGTTGAGCTTCTATGCCAACTGAAAATTTTTGGAACAGATTATAAAAAAAGCACTAGACGCTGCTTTAGCTAATTGAAGTATTTAATATTTTCAGTAGTACATGATGATATTATGGAATGATGCGCCTTTGCGAAGAAGTAGCTTAACATGTGCATGAAAAAATGAGGATATTAATACGGCAATTCTTTCACGTTGATGCCATGCTTAATCAATTAGCCTACTCAAGTTCATTCGGAGAATTATGGGGTGAAGTTTTTAGAAGTTTGGCACTAATTATTTAGTAAAAACGGCAATCCGAAGTTTGTGGACAGGACAGCATTACGATGTAGATTTGAAACACGTGCGATGTAACCATTCCCGGAGTATTATAAAAATGACTTGATATAAAACAGCGGTGGCTCGTTGGGCCAATCATGAAAATGGCGCCATTTATGCATGTTTCGAAAATACGGCAGCAGGAATAAGTTTATGTTTTTGGAAAAAATTTAGATAGCTTTTCACGTTGCAGATGATAATTTAGATGCCTTTACGGGAGATCCAGAAACTTTTGGAAAGCAGACATAGGGGGTGATATTATTGAAACAAAAAAGCATTTCTATCTTAACTTCTTTGAGCATCCGTAACAAACAAGAAAGCAGCTTAAAGAATTAGAACATTTATTTTCATTCAGCTTAAGAGCGTCTACAGACTAAAAATTAGGCCACGAGTTTAAAACCTATTCTTTTTAAACAGCCGGTTGCCGCCGAACAAACTAAGAAAGAGATAGCCATGCTATACTGAAAAGGGCCTTCAGTTTTTAGAGAAATTACCTTTTCAGATGCTAAAAAATGCTGCTAAAAAAATCGGACGAGGTTTAATGAACGGAAGTTTAGTTTGCACTTATTGTCTAAGAGTTTAAACTTATTGGAACTCCAAACAGCCTCAAAACCCAAGTTTTTATTCTGTTTAACAGGCTTTTCATAAAAGGCCAAGTGGAGGGCTACTAATAAAACTTAAAATTCTTCTGAAAGCTGGTTTCTTCATCAAAAATTTAAAAAATTAGTGAAGGACTCATTTTTTTTAAAAAAGTATTCAAAAATTAGAGACTCCCAAGGATATTATTGGCAAAAAGTACATCCAACAATACAAATCATAAACCAAACTTATTTTTTATTTAAAAGTGCTCAAGGGCTATGGGCGTTTTTAAATCGTGCTACTAATTTTTTACCTTCTTTATTTGTATTCATAAAGGTGTAGCCTGTACGTCGCTTTGGTCCAACCTACCGCCAGTGCCAGAGTTAGGATATCGTCTGCTGTTTTTTTTGAGAGAAAATTAAAACAAATTCCATTAGGGAGGCTCCCTTTTCTCTGTTTCCGTATTTCGTAATTTTTAAGGCCCTAAATCATCTTAAATTATTTTTTTTTTTTTTATAGCCTCTTCATATTTGGATTTTTCGAGCAGTTTTTCAGAAATAATGGCTTATTCAACCAGTTGCTCTGTTTCGGAAATGGCAAAAATATTACATAAAACGCAGCTATTTCTTTCTGTGCTATGGAAAAAAAACCATAACGTAGCTGTTTATTTTCATAAAAGCTGACTGGTCTGTTTTTACAAACCAACCTCATAAAATGCTGATGTAAAAAAACAGAGAATTTTTTTTGAAGTAGACGGATTCTTTATAGTTGTAAATGCTATTGACAAACTTTTGCTGCTTTATATAGTACTACTTTGGGTTTGTATCGTTGATGGCTAGTTGATTCTCTCACTGGTAATTACTTTCGTCTGTATGAAAAGTAATGTTTTTATGCCTGCGCTATTTTTCTTAAATAACGACTAGCATAAAAATCTTGCGCCCTTAATCATTTAGCTATAAGGGGGCAATTACTATACCTCTTGTCTCAATTTTTTTCAGCGAAGAATAGTGGTGCCATGTTATTAAAAAAAGGAGTCATCGAAATCGCCTGTCATCCTTTTCCCAAAAACACCAAGTATCTGTCAATTGGGTTTGTTGGCATCTTTTATCTAGGCAGTAGTAAAATAGGATATCTCTTAAAAAGGCATCTTTTCCTAAAGCATCTGCTTAAAAGCAAGCTGCGGCACCGGCGGCCGATGATCTATATAGTCGTAGTTTGAATCATTCTCATTGAAAAAAGTGTTTTTTTGGAGCAATGCTTATAATTTCATCGTGCAATAATTGTGCATCTTAACATAGAAAACTACAAAACATATTAGGGCAAACTCAGGGCTTTCAATTAATAATTTTTTATTCAAAGATACTAATTTATGCAATTGTTATTGGTGCTGCTAAAAAGGTCCGCGTTGAAAAAGGTACTTGACTAACAAATAAATTGTTCCAAAAAGAATTCATTTGAAAAAAATTTATTCAACAGATTTATTAATTAAGGCATGATTCAGGTTTTTTAATTTAAAATACTTTTAGGACCAAATGAGGTAGTATGTTTTTAAATTTTATCTGAACTTAGGCACTCATGGAAAATTCTTCTTTTAATATTACTTCTTACATATGACAATTTTTTGCGCAAACACAAGGTGACTTTACACAATACGAATGTTAAAATACCTAATGGCTGACAATAAGAGCGGCGCTATTACATACTACAGAGACTCTTTTAAAGTTTGGATAAAGTTTGAAAACGGCACTGTTCAAGGTATTAAAGAAAAACTACCTTAATGATTGAGGACATACCTTCAGGTACTTATGCGATAGCCGGTTTTTCAGATGATGGAAAAATTCCAATAAAAATAGACACTACAATTTTATGGGTATTCGAAGGAACCTTTGGGCTTTTCAAATTGGAAAATTGAAAACGTTTGGGCCTCCGAGTTTTTTATAAGATGTCTTTTGAAAAACTCGATAGCACACAAAGGAAATCACTATGATTAAATAAAAATTTCGGTTCATAATTTCCCGATTATGTTTTGACTCCCTCTAAAGACCTTTTTTTAAGGCTTAGTTGAAATACGAGTTCTCGAATTCAGAGATTGGTGTTCGTTAGTGATGTGCAAAATCTGAACTTCTTTTGATTAGAATTAGCTTATTTTTTAAAAAAAATTTTCAAACAAAAATCAGCAACCTTCACCTAACTTCGAGGAGTACATATAGTATTGATATTATTTGTTTTAGTTTGTCGTAGGTGGATATTTTAAACTTTGCTTACTAACGTTCGTTCTGTAACCCTTCAGTCGTTATCCAAACGAATATGTGCTGCTGGTTTCAAGGTTCGACAATGAATTCTTTGAGTTTTTAAAAGTCGCAGTGTTCATTCAATCCCTTTTTCTAACTGCGGATCCTTACCTGTACAAGGATTCGGATCTTGAATAACTTCAATATTCTGGCCAAAAACACCATCACTTACTACTGCCCACTCTCCATTAATGTCATAAAAACCAACCTTCTAGGTTGCTACCATTCTACCACCATCTATTAAAGGCAAGGTAAGTATCCAGGTGCCTCTAAGACCACCCCAAAGTACGTGTACCGACAAGGACCTAGCTTTTTTCATGTGAAACATATAGCGGCAACAATCGCCACGAGCCAGACGTTCCGTTGCAATGACACTTATATAGACACAATCCCGCATATGCAGGAAGAAGAACAACACAAAAAAAACGGTCGGTTTTCCTTCTGTATTACTGTTAAATATCCGATAAAAGGTTCAATCAATCGTACATAAAAATAATCAAATCATAATTAATCTGCCGACAGAACCACCACCAATTATTCGCTCGTTCTATTATTACTCCTTTTTATCTGTTGTGAAAAAGTAATAGCGATTAAAAAGATGCTATAGCCGACCATTTGTTATTTGCACAATTATTACGTAAGCTAATTTCCTCCCGGAAAGCTCATCAACTTTTACGGCGTTGCTTTCTATCCCAACTCGTAAGTCTTAGACCTCGAATCCTACGAACAGGCTTTACTAAATTTCATTTCCACGCTTTTGCAATGCTAAATGGTTAATCGTGTTTCGCGACCTCTGTTTGTCATCTAGAGTAAAAACGGATTTATAAGCTCCTGTAAGGAGTTTGCCCATTAATGCCGTAATAAAATCGCGCTTCTTACCGCAATACCTGAGTATGTGCATAATGGTTGCTCGGCATGCGGAATTCCAGGCTTCCCCATTGTAGATTTTTTTGGAAATTTTTGTAAAGCCACCATTCTCATAGGAAAGCTAAATCACATCTTAAAAGTCCTACTGGTACCATTGTCAACTATCTGGTCATATCCACCACCGAAATAAGAATCCCTAAGCTACTTCACCACTCATCCCCCCCCCCCCCTCGTAATATCCACCACATAAGTTCAAATCTGTCCGGTTGACGCACCATGTTTTAATTCCAGTGAAAATACCATTCGTAGCATTGATGTTCCAAGTGCTCATGTACATTATTTACATAAAGAAATCACGCATATAACGCCATCCTTCTTTAAAATTTTGTTTCTTCGTTTACTCTGCAGTGGATACTACCTTTAATTTTGATGCTATGGGCTAGTTATCCTTCTAGCTGGGTCTGGCTTTGACGCGTTTCAGTAAGATCCACGAGTGTTTGCATTGAGTAAAATACATGCTTGCGTTCCATTTGAAACAACCCATTGCAATTTGAACTTTTTGATGCATAGTATCGCCTTCATTTTTTCTAACATCATATGTATTAATTGTAGACCATTTTCATCTAGGTATGGCTTCTGCAATAAATTCGTATTTTTTGGTCCTTTCGCTAAAGCCAGTATAATTCCCTATCTGATAATGGTAGCGTAACAATTCCTGTTATAAATGCCTTCGCATCAATAGTGACAAATTACTTTAGGTGTTTTTTCTTCTTCTTTGTCTTCTTATCCTTTTTATTATTTTTTGATGCCATTCGCGAGCGCTTATCGCTTTTTCTTCATCAGTTTTAGGCGAAATCTTGGAAGCTGTTGCCCTTCTTTCGGAAAGTCAATGGGCGAAAGGCTTCTAGTACAACTTGCTGTCATAAGGAACTCATTATCGAGCCAACCCGATTGTTAAGCGTAATGGTACTGGCCAAAAGTAAAAGGATAGGCCCCAGTTTCATCCCAAATAGGACTGATGGGCACTGCGAGTCGTCAGTAAGTTGAATTGTTTTTTTGTTGTTTTATGTTGTACAAAAATTAGGCTTTGAAATTACTAACTTAATTAGTTTTGCGGATAGCTTATCCATCTGCGCTATCTGGCGAACCAAACAGGATTTATAGTTCTGTTGGGAATGGGCATTACCGAATCTGGAGCTACCCTTCTCAGCATTTCCCGGTATTGAGATTTAAATCCATTATATTTAATCCGTATCTGAAATAGTCAAGTATAAATTCGCCATTCAGGAGACCATGTGTGTAAAATAGAAGGTGTATGGGTAAAGGCATAATTTTTTTTGATTAGCGCCATCTTGATTAGCGGTTACCAGTTGATATTTCGCCTGAAGCGGCAGAGGAACCAAGCAAATTTTATTCGCCTTTCGGTGACAAAAACTGGAGCCCGATCTGCAAATACCTGGGGTGTTCGTGATATTTTTCCAGTTCCATATTTCCTTAGGACACCGTCAATAATTTCCCCCGGATGTTCAAAACTGCTCTTTTCCCTGTAGGGGAAATATTGGCATTTGTGAGTTGCCTAAGCACTGTACGTCTTTCCATCTTGGTCTAGAAAAAATTCATTGTCCCCATAATGGTTGGATGGCGAAACGTTGTTTATGTTTCCACTGGTTTTAGATAAGAAGATGCAAATATCCGCCTTGTTTCGTAAAACGATTGGCACTTTTACTGCATCTAAAACTTATCTAACATCGGAATTTTTTTATGAAAAGTCAAGTTGTTTTCAATGCCTTTCGGTTTCAGGATCGAAAGACCAGATTCTTACTGTCAAAATCGCGTTCCGATAAATAATATACTTTATTATCGAACCAAACAGGATCTAAATGACTTTCTTGAGATAGGTTGCGGGAGTTGTTTATCTAAATCCTTGGTTTCCATATTAACAATCCCAAATGGGCCATGGGTTGACACCTCGGTAATTCCCGCCACTCAGGGATCCAAGGAAGTTAATAGGCGTGTAAAGCAATATATTTACCATCATTCAGAAATTTTTCTCCATAGCGGGGCTCTCGGAATATCAATGGTATTGGGGAAACTACGTTTACAGAAACCTTATATAATTTATTGGTCAAAGTGGCTGACCATCTTACTCTACCAGAACGGAAAAAGCACTGTCTCCCTCCGGGTGTCCACCCGCTGCACAAATCAGCCATCAGGGTTGGGATAGGTAATCGTTTAGGGTTCTCCACCTTTCAGACGGAGATGGTATACACATCAACATTTCCATCATATTCAGCCGTAAAGGCAATAGATTTTTCCGCTTTTGAAAAATGCTGACTAGATTTCATAGCCTTACGTTGCTCGTATAAACGAAACTGTGTCGCCATTGCTATGTCTTGATGTTCAAGTCGTGGCATTATACAAAAAAAACAATTTTCGGTTTCTGATGACTGTTGGTGTGTCGCAAGTAGTTGGTTCCTTGCGGCTTGAGTAAAGGAAGCTAGGTTAAAATAGCATGCAGTAGAAGGTTTTCTTCATTGGGTGAGTTCAGATTTAAATATAAAGAAGATTATTAAAAAAGGGGAATATTGAAAAGGATGAATACATAAACCAAAGTACAAGGATTTGTTTAATTAAAGAGCCAAGAGGCAAGAGATGAAACCGATTAACTTCTTATCTTGGACTAAAATTGAAAACCTATGATTTTATCTTAGTTCAACTTTATGGAGGCCTCTATACGGAATGTTGGATGTTCTATTTGCGACTTTTGGCGGCGCAACCTTTAAAAAAGACATTGTTGCAATGACCAGTTAAAAAGTTTTTGAACTCGGAGGTCAAATAACAACTGTCCATGCTATTTTGCTATGATCATTGTTACAATTTTAACTTTTATAACATCTTTAGAAACCAATATCGCTTAGTGCTTTATTCATTGGTAATTTTTTATTTCCTTTAGCATCTATGGCTTAAGATAGTGGCACTCCAAAAATAAAGACTTAGAATATTGGCAAGTTAACGCCATGGTGGTTTGGTTTTTGGTTCGCAGCGTTGGGGGCTATTTATTTGTATTTTTATATAAAACAGATATTTTTTAATGCATTGAATTCCTCAATGCCTTGAAAATTTTGGGTTTCAATATTCAAAGTGATAAAAAAAGAATTGAGAGACGTAGATTGCTTTACCGCGAAACAGTTAGCGTCTATGATTATTGTATTTCTTAATTGGTTCACTTACGACTTAATTTCATTTACTCTGTTTTAACTCACTCCGTTGCTGTAAGGTTTTTATGGCTGATATTTAGGTTCCATATTGTATAACCTCTTCCAAAATTCAGGATCATACTGCTAAATAGGTAGGAAAATTTTATTGTTTCTTGATATGCTCAACAAGTTCCATTATTATTCTCTGGACGGTATCAAAAACTACAATTTCATTATTTATTTACGTTACTATGGTAACGGCATGCATCAAATCAGTGAAAGTTCATTTGATTATGTTTTTACCTTTTACAATCTTATTAAATTTCTCTATATATTTACGTGGTGCGTTTTGCGCTTGCTAAAAACAACCGCCTTCTTTTTCTACATTACCGCAAATTTATACTTTCATTAGCGGCAAGTCTTTATAGAATACATTTTTCCTTTTCTTAAATATTCATTCATAAAAAAACCTAAAAGTTTAAAATGATTTTATGGCTTTACATTTCATAATCTCGGCCCGACACTACCGGGCAAAATCATTCTGCATTTATGTATAAGGTTCCTTTATTAATCTGCGCCTCCTTTGGGTTCGAGTTTAGAAACATATACTACATCAGCCCTAAATAGGGTCAATTCTTTTTCTAGGTGAAGTTGATATTTTCTTAGATTTATGTAATAAATTTAAAGATCGGCTATCTTCCCAGTTAAAAATCAAATGGTTCTTGAAAAGCTTAAAAGATTTGAGTAATTGTGTATTGAGCAATAGGTTTGGCATTTTCTTTTCGTTTATTCTCTTCTTCTTATTTTTTGTCTTAAAGCATGACATCACTTGATCTATTTTCCTTTCCGAAGAGTCGTCGCTTATCTATTTTAGTGCAAATTAAAACCCGATTTTATTTTTAAATAGAATTGGTTTTACTTTTTTTTTAAAAAGTGTGTCTCAGTTTTTTTCTCCTAAAATATCAAACAACTCTACTTCGTATTTGTATCATACATTTTAGAAGGGCTCTTAATTAAGCTCTATTTTTTGTTTTCGAGTGGGATAGTATACCTGATAAATCGACCAAAACCTCTGGTGTAATAATCAGAGCTTCTAGGCACTGAATTTATAAATTATCCGACAAATTGTTTGTTCAAAGCATCAATTGTCGATTTAAAATCTGGAATAGTTGGTTCTGTTAATGTATTGATGGTAAATGATCTCTAAAAAAACAATCTTTTTGTAGTCAATGACAGTTGTAATTCTTTTCCAGATGATCTCTCTACCATGCTAATTAATATCTCGGCAGTATAGTTTTTCTTGGTAAACGATGGACGTTTCTTAGCGCAATGCTTTTTGGAGCTTCAATAGCACAATGTAGTCCTTACAATTTTCAATGACTATTGGGCGCTAGGTTTTAAAACCCCAACTTAATTAAATAGGGAATCTGTTGGGGCCATTTTTTTTTCTTGAAAGGCCAACACGCCTTAAGCTACTCTGCGATTAGAAATTACACCGCTTTTTCGTCGGGCCGAATTGGCATGGTTGCAAAAAGGAATAGGTTCATTTCGAAATCGAGTTCTAAAAATTTAGCGCTTAAAGTTTGGGATTGGGCTTGTGCGCTTTCAAAAATATTAAAGCAAAGCATACAAAAAAGAAAGTGAAAATTAAAATTTCATGAATTAGTTGGCGTGTTAGGTAGCAACAAAAGAAAACGATAGCATTCAGCAAACAATCCATCCTTATTTTGATTTTATTAAGAGCTATGTTTAGTACTTATTTAACGGGATATTTAAAAAAAATGTACGATTCTTAATCTTAAAGGGACGTTTTCATTTTTGGGCAAAAAGGTTCCTGAGGGCAGAAGAAATTTTAAAGTCATGAACGGGATGAAAAATTACGATCTACTAAACCCAGGGCGATGTGGGGGAATAAATAATGTTCGATGCCCTTGGTAATTAAGTTGGCATCACAATCCGCCGCAAGAACTCGATTTTGTTTTGAGTTCGCAAAAAAAACGTTTTGTAAAAAAGAATTTTTTAAACAACATAGCCTACGGCAATGGCGAAGGGTAATATAAATCAAGTATGTGTGTAGTTTGCTTCCATTTATTTCAGGTTTGATAAAGCAATTAAGCAACAACATAGAGGCCAAAGGCACTCACTAAAAACTAGTTGAGCAAATGGGCCAGTTTCCCAGGTGATTGGTTTCTCTTTTTGACATAGCAAAAAGTACTCCGCGCACTGCATAGCAAAGGCACTTAGAATATAATAATGAAATTCCTGAAGCCACATTACCAATAACGGCTTCTGGTGTTTCAGGATTTTACTTCGGCAGGCCATTCTATTGGTTATGGTATTCCTGTTCATTCGCTACCAACACTATAATATAGTGGCTAAAGTACCTACAAAAACTTCAGTGCCGCGGAACGAAGTCTAAGACAGCATACCAATTTTCCAATCATAAACCTAGATTGGCTCAACCAATTGGGGGTAATGGCTATTTCCATGTAGCACTATGTATGAGTTTTCTAGTTTAAAACTAGCAATCTCTTTTGACTTTTGGCAGTTTCAACAAAGAGCAGCGATTTTGAGCTAAAGAACTTTCATCGGCCATTGACATTATGGTATACGTATCGTGGCGAACACTATCTTTAAAGCCTTCTCGTACGCAGTAATGACTTTTGTTGTTCAGGTATTAAATCAGACAAAGCCTTGTTTGTTCAATTTCTATTTGAACCAAATGGTGTTCTGCATTTTTAAAATTTATCAAGAAAATACCGTTTAGAGCATAAAAACCAAAGAATAATAAGAAATTGCTAAGATTAATTTTACCAGCCCCAAAAACAAAACTTTTGGTTTTTTCAAGAACGATATTAAGGCTACATTTTTAAGTAAAGGAAGTTTTATTAGTTCGGCATTTCCACTACAAAAAAAGATTTTGCTTTTGGATTTTAAAATTTTATTTAAAATCTAGCGGACAGAATTGCTGCCGCAAAGCAATTAAATATAACAAGATTAAGGTAATGCCTGATAACTAAGGCCAATAAAACGCCCTTCGGAATCACCAGTTCAATTCAATAATTAATACACAGCGTAATCTGGCAAACATGTCGTAAAAGGAAGTTAATAAATCGCTAATTAAGCGTTCTTTCCAATCTCGTTGTACGTGTTGCCATTGATGGCCGGCGGATAGCACAAGCCGTACCTGAAATAAGGGGTACTACACTTTTTACCACTGAGTCCAAATGGGCCCCGCATAACACGATCCGAGCAAAACACTACACGGCCACTATATCCAGCTTTCTTTCAAGCAAGCGCAATGAATAAACACTAAAAAAAAGGCTTTTGAGGGATAAAAAATGACGATTCCCACAATCCCGGCTCAAATGCCTTCCGCCAATAATTGGTTAAAGACTCCAGGTAGGTAATGTATTTATTAAACCATTCACTTGCATTGGCAAAAAAAACCTTCAATTAAATTCCATCGGATATTCATCCAATCATAAATTGCTTGCGAAAATGGTCAAATAGGATAAGAAAGAAAATTACAGATAACAAAAACCTTATGCGGTTAGTATTGCTTGTCTAGGTTGCTCTTAAGTCCTTTGGCTGCAATAACTCTATTTTTGACGATTTGTTTACAGAATACCATTTAATATACTGATACCTTTTAAAATTAGTTTCTTTTTGTTGTAATCATTTTAACTTCGATGTGGTTTTGTGGCAAAAATGGATGCTGTATTTTGAAAAAATGTTTTTTTCAATCGGCATAAAAGTTTACATCCTGAAGTAATCACAGCCAAAGTTGTATTAACACATCTTCTTTTTGGAAATGTGTTTTTAATTTTTCAAAAATAACTGGGATCTATAACGGTGGTATCGTATATTAGGCTTTGTACTTAGGTTTTGTAATCAGGAAAAGCTTCTTTGAGTTGTTTCTATCCTATTTTTTTGCCGCAGTACTTACTACCCGGCAATTTAGTGTCTAGCTTTTCTTCAAGTAATCCAACATTTCAATTTTGAAATGCCTTTTTCCTTGACATTCTATCCCGCCAATTGATTACGAGTATAAGCGCGATTTTTAAAATCTTATAATTTGCGGTAAATAGAGTAGATTTTCGCTTTTAAAATTTTCTACTCCGCCAATTAACTACGGCTACATCAGCGAAAATCTTGATCGTTTTTATTCTAATAGTAATTCAACAGCAACACTTTCATCCAAAGAAGTGTTTGAAGCTGTAGGTTCCCTTGGACAAGATCAATAATATGCTGCTTTTATGCCACGTGGAAGCTTGCAAATACCTTCTTTTTTTTTCGACTGTAACGTTCCGGGATTAGTTACCTACTTTTTGGGTTATCCAGTGAGTTGATTAAATTTACAGATGTTTTTCCTGTATTTGGGTTATACCGATAAGTGCCTACATTAAATTGGTCTTGCTTCATAGCGGCAGCATTCTTCCAAGTTAGTTCACAATCTCAATTTAATTCAGCCACCAGAAACGGCGCATATGGCAATATTGCGAACCATTTACTTATATAAAGTGGGTCTTTCCAATGAGCAACCTGTATTAACTCTACCTCACCTTGCCAGGCAAAGCAACCCAACTCTAGTAGCTCTTATAGGTAAAAATATCATCGGCAAATTCCTATGATAATTCCCTTTTTCTCCTCTTTTTAGTTGTGCGGACGTTTTATCAATTTTTATTTAGATTGATTATAATTAAGACAAATGTAAGCTTTAAATTTAGGAAAAGAAAAAGGAAATAGTAGTTCTCCATTACTGCTAACTATTACCTATTGTGTTTAGCTTTAAAAAACCATTACTTCCGTATCGTTTTCTCGGAAGACGACCTTTAATTACTGCTAAATCTTGCTTAAAAGCGTTGTATTTCTCCAGGATCTGTGCCGTCGTAAAGTACTCGAATTCTTTACGTTTTTTATCAATCAAACATAAAATTTTCAGTGATGTATCAGTGTCGAAAAGGGAAACCTCCATCACCATCGATTGTTTACTGCCATATTCGGATTTTCTTGCGAGGGCATAAATTTGTCTTTCTTCTGTCGCCGAGTGACCAAAATTCCATGTTACGATCACAACTTCCTTTCTTCTAAGGCATATTTTTTTAAATTGAGCAACAGAGTCAATCTCTGGATTACGGAGTGTGACAGACAATTAAAAACATCTTCGTCATTTAAAATTTCAGTTTTGTATTTACGGCCATAGTTCTGTCATAATGGGGCAGAATTGGTAGGGCAAGTGGTGAAAAGAAGTCAGCAATTAAAAATCTTGTCTTGGTAATCTTTGCGTTAGTAATCCACTTTCCATTTTGGAACTTGATTAGGAAAAATCGGCAATGGATATGAGTATTTTGTTCTACAGGGTAATCGAATGAGTCAAACCAGTTTCGGATTAAAATTGCAGGGCTTGTGTAAATACGCAAAATTTTAACGGGGTTGTAAGGGCATCAAAAAAAGGATACATGATGACCGCAGAACAAGCCCCAACATCAGCTACACCAAATAATGTATTTTTTGCAAGAGAATTAGACGCATATTTTGGTTTTACAAAGATACAGCCCATTATTAGAAATATTTAAACGCTATTTAGCACTTATGCTTGCTAAATGATTTCTTAAAAAAAATGGCGCGGGAAAATACTTTGCTTTTTTTTAGACTTTTTAAAAAGCTTACTTTTGCGCTTTTAAAATGACTAAATTAATTTCCTTAATGGATTATTTTATTAAGATTCTTACCTTTAGTGTTTAATCATACTCGAATTTTAAGTTATGTTTTACACGAATGTGGGAGGGACATACATCCCCAGCAAAATATTTTAAAGACCAAGTAGAAAAGTTCTATTTGTTTTGATGTAAAATTTTCCACTTTTTAAGAAAAAATTGGAGGAAACAGAGCATACGGCATCGGATGGTTGCCGCTAAGGAGGTTATGTCAAAATTGCTGGTATGCAATTGATGGAAGCATGGATTAACCGAAGGCAACTAAAAGAAAGATCCAAGAACCATGGGAGTTTAGAATCAAAACCAAGCTTGGGCAACGCTTGATTATTATGTTAGGTGGTGTTACGGGGTGGGTAAACTTTTTTCTGGCCTGGCTTGATTTATAGTGGTTTATTTTTTCACGGTGAGGTGATAGTATGATTCCAGCATCGAACATAGAAACACGGAATATTTTAGTAGATGTTCTTATCGGGAAACGAATTAGGACTATAGACACTGGAGATACAGATGTTTTAGAGATACGATGCGTTGAAAAAAACAAGAAGTCTTGAATGATGCTATGATCGAATTCTTCTTGGGCATAATATTACTGTAGATCCGCAACGGAGAAACAATTTACCCATTTCCGATACCAGGGAGGGATTTAAGAGATGTTTTAGAGTGCGCAAAAGGAAGACGCTATTTTAGCTACAGAACACTTTGGGTTTGTTGACCACTGTATATTCGGGGAAGCTGCAGAAAATGCAGGATATTTTAAAAGGCGATAGATTAATTGCGGTAGAACGACAAAAAACGGGAGTTCATTGGAATGGGAGTTTGTGCAAGAATAAGTGCTTCGGCTAATACTCCTTAAGCATTACTGTAGAAAGAGACGGTAGAGAAAAAATTATTGAATGTTATTACACGGTAGGGGAAGATGGTGCTAAGGTGGCTAGGTCAAAAATAGAAGATCAGTTATATTACTGATGATTATTACGCTTTTAGCATCTTATACCTGCGGACGTTTTACAGAAACTATTAATGTATAACCAAGCAAATGAAAACAATTCAAAAGCATCGGTTTTTAAACCAAAAACAAGAGGACGAATATAAAGCGGTACGTGGACCTAATAGGCTATCGTTGAATATGATGCGGCGCGGTTTGGGCTGAGATGTTTTTCGGAGCTCTTTGTAGCGATCGTTTCGGTTTGGTTGGCATTTGTAAATCTAATTTTACCCATACCAGCTTAGATGGTGGGCAATGTAATGTTTTATTTACTCTACGAAGATGAATCTCAGTAAGAGCACGAGATGGAAAAAGATTTTAAGAGCGCGGACAAAATCTTGTTTCGTGATTATTATGGTCGTTGAGGCGAGTGATTTTGCGTCATGATAATTTGCGGTATTGATTCGAGAGAAAATTTTAAAATAAGTAAGGGAATTAAAAAAAAAAGTACAATTTCCTATTTCTTTTGTTTTGCCTTAAATTTGAAAAAAACATCTATATTTGCACCCGCTAAGGCCGATAAAGTACACTCCTCCTTAGCCCTCAGACTGGTAAGAGCATCCTGACTGGGTTAATCAAAGAGGTCCTTGGTTCGAGCCCCAAGAGAGGGGAGCTACGCAACTAGCAAGGCTCAGAGAGTTCTACACTCTGGGAGCCCTTTTTTGTATCTTGCACATAAATTTGCACTTAAAAGTCAGATTTCCTTTTCTATCGTGTTTAATACTATTTTAACATAATTAGTATTAAACTGCAAATCAATCTTATTACTCTACTATTTAAGTTCCTGTTTTAAAATATTCTACAAGCAAATTGCTATACGAATTTAGGTATTAGATTCTAAGATTTTTTGTACTTTCGTTGTCTCACTAAGTCATTTACAACCCCTTTATTTAAACCTAGACTCAATTATTCGGAAATAGGGTCATTCATCAACCATATATGCCACCCAATAAAAATTAATCTTTACAGTTCAGTTGTTGATCTTTAGATTAACATTGACATAAAAAATGCTATAGCCAGGTTTATTTGTGCTATACAACTCTTTAAAATTTTGTTTTTAAAAGAAAACAAACTATTTTGTCGGCCAAATCATATGTATTCTTTTTTGAAATTATTTAAGGAAATATACTTTTCTTTACGGCCAGCGCTTCATTATGATAGCGTTCAGCGACTAATCCGTGCCTTCATTACTGGAATATAGATCATCTGCCTGAATCGGAACATATTTCAGTTTCCATCATTTAAGTTTCTCACACAAGTAGATCACGAAACACTCAGAGCTAGGGCCATATTATTGAACACTTTCAGCCATTCTTCTAAATGGAAAGACCTTTAAATTATGTTAGCTGGAGATGTACAACAATCTTAAATGTTAAAGGAAAAAATCTCCAAAAATTTTTGCCTTTTAATAGTTGATATTTATTCAATTCAGTATTTTATTTGGCACTCAAATTTTTGAAAAGCAAGCATTTACGACGGGGATTATCTCATATAATTACCATATTCTTACATTACATTACCTTCCCAATCACTAGGGGAGACCTTCACATCTTGTTAACTTTATTTAAGTCGCATATTCGATCAATTTAAGGGCTTTATTCAAGGCTTTAAAAAAATAAAAACTATAATACCACTGTTTCTCAGGTCTATTTGCCCAATTAATTTCTTTTTTTTCATAAGAAAACTTAACTTTCTCCCCACTTTAGTCATCTTTAGAATTAAAAAATTCTATTGCAAACTTTATTAAAGGGGGACACGCTTTTATGTATCTAGTCGGCTCTTTGGTGATTTTTTTTCATATATTTTTAGTTTTTTTCCATCTTTGAACAAAAACAATTTTGTCTTTCTTTACTTCTAATGATTAGATAAAAAAAAATTCATTCAATTTTTCGGGATTTAACAACAAATTGTTGTCGGATAATCTCTCTCT
>Ga0163217_1086268_pt1 | contig 16230 bp, 10 predicted proteins | sample SynspAceP_FD_185933 | JGI IMG/M metagenome (GOLD analysis project Ga0163217, IMG submission 185933) | Saline lake microbial communities from Ace Lake in Antarctica - Synechococcus sp. Ace-P (PacBio error correction) | ecosystem: Environmental > Aquatic > Non-marine Saline and Alkaline > Saline ... | reverse complement strand
GGCGGCGTGACGTGCATGTGTTTGAAGACCACAAGCAACGCAAACACCAGATTCTTGATTTGCCTAACAATTTTGGTTTTCGTACGCATCCATCACGCACCTTGGTGAAAATACCCAATGGTACGCCCCCAATCGCCGTCAAGAATACCGCCCAAGACATCACTGGATTATTAACAGAAGAAATATGATTATTCTTTCACATAGTCGACCTGCGTGATGCGGCCAACCATGGCACGAATTTTTAGAAGTTACAGGTCCATTGTGTTTGATCATCCGACAATAAGGTCGCGTACGCCGCGGCGCGAAAACGCACTCACGAAAACGTTTTGTTTTACTTCGCTGTGTGAATCAATTGGTTTTTTCAAGGAGGTTTGTCGATTGCCGGCGGATTGAAAACGGCACTCCTGTGTATCACAAGCAAATGTTTTGATGTTGCATTAGCAGCCAGTTTGTCAGTGATCGCGGCATGACATGGTGCGCCAAAAGATCGCGAAAGGCTTTATTCGTTATTTGAGCAGGTGTTTGACTGTGACGAAATTAACCATCAACAAATACGAAAAATTTTTGTGTAACGCGATTGAGTAAAAAAGGAAAGCAGGTTTATGGCATTGTCTTTAACGGCATTTTCATGCCTTAACGAATTCGCAAAAAAAAAACATTTAAATTCATCAATTCAAAATTATATTGCTTGCATTGGCGGTATTCTACTATTGAGCGGCGGTGGTCGGTTTGCTGTTATGATTGCATGTATTCATCGCCGAATAGAGAAAGCTTGCTAGAAAAAGGGTAAGAATTAACCACAGTAACTGCGGTTATTGGCTTGCACGCTTACCTAATGCGGAGTTAACGTTGCTTTGAATTTCATGAAATGGGAATTCACACAATGGCGGATGTTGTTTTCCGTGAGTCTTTCGCCTTTCAATAAATACATGACCAAAGAATGGCCTTCCGCCAATTCGCGCAAAACGATCTCAACCCGACGACCATTCTGCATCTGGAACCCACGCTGACGGCGTCTTGATTTCAATCGTCAAAAAACTGGCCAGCCACCCAAGGGAAACAATTTATGTTTCAGAGGTATAAAGGGCGCGTCACACTGGCGGCCAAAAACTTATAAACCGCCTTCCATTGTGCTGTGTGTTCTCCAGTAAATGGGGCGTTCTGTGCCTTTATCCAAAATCACACTGCTTTCATTGCTCAGCTTGTTGTGGTTTACTCATATCAATTCACGCTCTTACCGCTTGTGATGGGACTTAATTATTGTAAAGTATGTCATGCCTTATCTTAGGCATACTAAGACAATAAATACACGCAATTCTAAAAAGGTTTATGTTTACGGTTTCGTTGATAGCCCACGCTATTTCACTGAAAATATTCAAGTGAAAATACGGCGCACACATTAAGAGGCCGTACCGCCTCTGGTATTATTTAAGCCAATTTTGACCAAAAACGACGTGCTCTGTTGTGCAACGTCATATGGATGTCGATCATTGAAAACTATTTTGGTTGTTTTTCAGTTTTGATATTGTGCTTCGATTAACCACTTTATCTTCATCGAAGGTTAGTCTTATTTGTTCCAATGACTTTTTTGATCGTTGCCTCGGCGTCGGTTTTTTGGAGTTCGCAAGCATGGTCCATAAAATAGTGGCATGTCGTGCTTCTGTTTCGGGGTGATACCATGAAAAAACCTTTCAAATGAAATCCTCACTTCGGGTCGTCTAAGACCACACCCCACATCCATTCCCCTCCATGGTCCAAATCTCTTATATGATAAAAACTTTAAATTGATTCCTGCCAAACGAGCAATGTTTCCAGCAAAAGGTAAGCGCCGTGTAGTCCGGTGGCGCAATCGAATTGGGAAATGACGAACAAACGTGTACAAAAAGAATTTTTTGGGGGGAAATTTTCCCAAAAATTCCCCGGGCCTTTTTTTTCAACTTTGGTTTTCTATGTTCATGTGCAATTTGGCGTTGCCACCAATGTATTTATGAACAATAAGCCGATGTTCTTAAATCTAGTTAGATTGTCATGTAATAACTGATAAGCGCATCGTAATGGTATATGGTCACCGCCAAAGAAAAAATTCTCTCATTATGAACTGGGTATTCTGGGCGGTGTGAGAAAGTCGGTTTTCAGTCTGTTCATCTCCAAACCAAATCCAAAATATTAAATGGTTCTTGCTCGCAGATAATAGGCTAGATACCAGTTTGCTTACGAGGTATTTTGGTTTGACCCAGTACGTCAACGCATGGCCCTCCACCATAAACAATAAGCCGTGATAGCCGCACGGATACCGTTGTTCTTCTACAGCCCCAAGTAACAAAGGCAAAGCTCGATGGCAGCATTCTGTCTTCAAAGCCGATACCCATTACCATCAGGGTACGAAACATGACGATTGGCTATGATAATGTTCGTCCAAGGTTGATCTTAACTCGGAACTCAGCGCCGCCACGTACCACATATCAGTGGAAAAGTGATGTGCTTTAGTTTTCGATTGCTGCTATGTCTTGGGGGCAATGTGAACACTCAAAAACTCTCCTGTTTTATAATTATTTTGTTTGTCTTTAGTAGCTGGCGCGCTAAAGGTCAAAGCACCAATGTGTCTGACGTGAGCAGGAACAAACAAGCGTGAAACAATTATTGTTTCTGGCATGCTCCTTGTTCGGATAAAAACTATCTCGGTGACGGATCCTGAGATGACCTTTTGTAGCAAGGCCGCAATGCCTTTGTTTCGCAAGACACTTGATATCAATACCACTTCGTCTAACACTTCCAATACCGAAAACGATCTTCTGGAATGTGAAGTGTGCTCCAGTGCGGCAATTCAACCTCAAGGCGAGATTGCTTGGTTTTCTATAGCGCGGCGAAAAATCTCTTTGTGCAATCTCTCTTCTACAGGCCAACCTTTTTGGCCGCGGAGAAGACCAAAATCATAAAACCGTTTGCCCACAAACATACAGGTGTGTTGGTCATCCGGCATCAGAAGTGCTTTCTGAAAAGACACAGTCTTTCCACCGTCAATAAAATACACTTTTTATCGACAAACCGACTGTTTTTGATTGTGATCATAAAAGCGTTTCTTTCGAGCCTTCGACTAAATAATGCAAGAAAAATTGTTTGTCCTTTGCTTGCAAAATGCTCTGCCATCGATATATTGGCGTGATGGCCAATTCCCCAGCTAATCAACATATAGCATGGAGATTCATCATTAAAGTTCAACAGGTTTCTTGGTTTGGAGATGCTTACAAATATCGCTTATTCAGACCGAGTCATGCCATTAGCTCAATGAACCACCACGAGAGCTTGGTCTTTTTAACACCGCAATTTTGTAGCTATGATTTGTTTGAATCGTTGTGAGACGGAAATTGTCGAAACAATTACCGTCACTATTCACATCTATTGTGGACCCCGACTGGCGCGGAGTGAGGAATGCGTTTGTGCTTAGTCGAAGTGACGATATCTCAGCTTCGATGTGTTTATTTATTATTAGAACGTTCCATCATATCAAAATGCCTTTGTTATGTTAAGGCTTTGTTGATACTTATAGCTCCAAATTTAGTTCGTGCAACAAAATACAGTTGATTATATCAACTATATTTCATCGTTGAATAATATGTATTATGCAATGTTTATGCAGTAAACATTGCGTAAGCGAGGTGGAAATGGGCGTGTAACGCCTAGGGACTTCGCTATAGCTTCTTTTTCAAGATAAAGAAGGTTCAGAAGGCGTTTTTTTTTAACGGTTGCGGGCGGTTAGTCCATTTAAACGCTTGTTACCGCTTCACTTAAGCGATTTGAGCAAATTTATTAAGGTATCTATTTCTTTTTTAGAAAAGCCGTTCGCAGTTAAACAAATTTTCTCGCAAATGCCACTTCAAAAATTTCATCATGAAAGTACCCTGCCTTTGTCAGTCATCCAAAACGCATTTAGAGGCGCCGAGCGTCTTCGGTTCTACACTTGAAACAAAAACCGTATTGCTCTTCTCAAAAGCTTTAAGAGAACGATTATTCAGCTTTATCCAAACCAAATACATGGCACATACATTTGGCTGCTGATGCCATTTTCTACGGCGAGCAACGCCAGCAGCTTCCCATTCAACAATGCCCACGTTAAAACAGTTCTCGCGTAAACAGAGAACCCATGGACAACTTATTGGCTGAAAATGACAGTGCAGGGACGTTGCGCCGCTAGATTAAGCCGCAGTGCATCTTTATGTTGCTCGTACATGCCTATAAGTACTCAATTTAAATATATGAAACCATGGTTCCCCACTTGGCGTGAAATATTGAGGAAAAGCAGACATTTCCTCATATTCAAACGTATTAGCTAATGGTATTAACGATGACTATTTGACAATAGATCAATGACTTTAGTACGCGTTTCTTAAATTCCCCATAACTTAGACGACTTTCGTTCATCGTATGAGCTGTCATCGCAGAGTCATAGCCATTCGCTTGAAAGCCGACCCAAATATATCGAGAAGCAGGCTTTCCGTCAATTGGTATCCAGCGTTCCGATGCGTAAACGCAGTAATTCTGGATATGTGGTCGACGACTATAAAGCGCGAAGCACATTTTTGCAAACGACACGGAAAACATCCGGTGTTGACTCGATTCCGCCAGTTAACTCTTTGCCTTTCAAAAAGAACAAAATGCCGTGTTGCGGGAATAGCGGCATGCGGCAAAGGCGAGCCATTGGCTTTTCTGCACTTTTGACAATGACCACTGCCATGATTCACCCATTCGCCAGCGATATCTCGTATTGAATGCCATTGCATAAACAGCTGCCTGATAACATTAAGTTTCTCCTGATATTGTGTGTTTCGCGTTATTTTAAGGCTTGCGTTCAGTCGCAAAGTAACACTGCATTATTACGTTGTAACAACTTGCTTTGTAGCTGTTGTGGCAAAAATCCGTGTTTATATTGCACGTTAGCCGTGCTTATTTCCGTATATTGCTCAATCATTTAGCTGCTTGATTTCATTTAATTGGCTGGTTACAACTGCGATGAAAGACATTAGATTATCAATAAAATTATAAGGACCCACTTGAGCCAGACATTTGATTTCAATATTTAAACAAGGCGCGTTAAGCGATTCATATCAAATTTGATTATTAGATTCGAATAAAAGCCAGATTCACTTATTTGGCCACATTTTGCTGTTGAGTGATTTTGAAAAAAAGCCTCGCGGATCAGATCGCAGCGTTTGCTCTCAGTGGACCGCGATTACTTATACGGCCCAATACCAGAAACCTGTGCGCTGGATGAAAAAGCGGCAAAAATGGGCCGTTGTTGCAGAAGCAGAGCCTTTGCACGCGCTCAAACATTCAGCTCACAACAGTCTGCTTGCGATGATGCAGGACTAAAAACATCGTTCATGGGGTTTCTGTTTCAGGCGGACGCTTGCGTTAGAAGCGATTGCATTTGAGGGCAGCCAGGTTGCGGCGATTTTCATGTGTTGATGAAGCTCTTTCCGCTCAATCAGAGACAAAGCCAATACCAAGCAAACTATGTGTTGAACGACATCAAAAGACCCATTAGTGCCAGAAGGCGATCACAAGAAGCAAACGCTTATTGGACAATCTTAGAAATGGAAATTTCCAGTTTGTGGATTCAGTTAACAACCGTTGCATTTCATTATGTTTGCCAAGCGCCGACAACCCTGATCACAGAAGCCAATATAATCCGCTGTCGCGCCAGCGCTCGTTACTTTATTTAGCAAATTTCTTAGAAGAGTTTGTTAGGCTTGTTCTGAGTTAAGCCAACAAAACCGTGCGTTGGCTTGATTAAATCAATCTAGCACAATCGCTTTTTGTTGTTGTATACTATTTCGAAAAAATACAGTAAAACGTTTAACAAAGACTTATTGATTAAAACTTAGATCTGCTGCTTAGTGTGTTAAACGTTTAAACTATAAATATTAAAAAAATAGTTGCAATGAGAAAAAAGCCTTCAATCCGTGAAGTCCGCTAAATTAGCTATGTTTGCAACACTACGTTTCTAATTGTCTTTTCGGGCAAGAAACCGGTTAATGACAGCTTAAAGAGCGAGTTCCGCCCGGCAGCCACTCAAAACTCGGCTATCAAATGGATTGCGGGCCTTCCAATTACGCTCACAATCGAAACAAAAATTGTCCACGGTTTTGGGCCAAATTCACGATACGTTTTTGCTACATTGTTTCCCCACCTTTGAAAAACCTTGCATTTGAAACATGGCTACGGGGGGTGGGGGGGGAAAAAAAAACCCCCCGGTTTTTTAAAATTTGTTTTTTGGTTGCAAGCTCACACGATCGATATATGTTAAACCTCTCGTATTCAAAGCTCTGATGAGGCTGGCGACCAGCAGGGATTGATGCCATCCCATGTTTCTGGCCAGTTATCGGAATCACTTCTAGATCTAAACATCCCATTGTCCAACCGGTCTTGGATGACCGTGGTTCTGTTCATTCAGCGCCGTTCATACGGTTACGATTTATATCGAGCCGCTGGGATTTAGCCTGCCAAGCATCTTGCACGACGCAGCGTCATGAGACATCCTTAATTGCGGCCCTCAACTTGTCCTTTCCTCCTATTCAGTGAACGGTTGAAGGGGCTTTTTTGGCCCAGAAAATCTCATTGACCAAGCCAAAATTTATTGAGCTGGGTCTGATTTAAGAAGCAAGGCGCTTTAAAAATACAACTGGTTAGGGCCAATCTCAAGCCAACGGCGATCTTAGCGTTAACCAACTGACAACGCTGAGCCACACTTACTGCTTTAGCTGAATGCAATATTAAGTCTGTCAGGGATATTCGTTCGGGGCCTTTGATGATTACGCTTGGATGTCTGCACGCAGTACGATGTTTAACCGCAAACGTCAGCCAGTGCCGAGGTTCGCCCCAGGAATGCGTGTCTCGATGTTAGAGCGTTATTGACTCAGAAAGAATAAAATGTCGAGCAAAGGCACCATTTTGGAAGCGACGCTATATTCAGCGCCCACTCTGTGAAAAATAATTTCAGTAGAAAATTAGACTGTTGAAGTGGGAGGTTATCCACGTAGTGATCCCAATTGGAAAACAATAGAGAAAAAGTTTAGGAGGCCAAGAGCAGAATTAACGAGTGAGAATGAGCCTGAAACAAATCGTTTTACCTTAACAAAATTAACCCTGCATCTTCGCGGAGGTAGAGCTCAATAAAGAGTCTAACCGCCTTACAATCACTGTTACAGCATTATTGAAAGACGCACGTTTAGTGTATTACATCTGAGGTTTTTAACAATAGTTGTGAATGAGGTAACAGAGCATAATCTGATTTGATTGTTGGGCATTTTTCGCCGAAAATTATGATCGGAGTGTAGCTTATGAAAACATAGCAACAAAATAATCGGTTTTTACTACGCTTGCCGCTACCTTTGGAGCTGTTCGCAGCACAAGCACAAGCGTCGTCGACGAGTAAGCGTTTTTGATTGCCGGATCAGCATTCTACTCATAGAAAAGGCAGGACTTTCCAGCTTTAAAGCCGCCATGAAAAACTTTTTCAGATTGTAAGTTGATTTATCAAAAATGCCAACTTGTGCGACGACTTTACAAACAGCCAAACAATTTAAACTCCATATTACTCAAGGGGCAAAAGTGGATTGTTTCTGGATCAGGCGCATTTCCCAGCTGCGCTTCTTTAGTAAATTTCGCAAAGCCAAGGCGGTAAAGTGATTGCCTACGATTCTCCTATCCAGGAAAGCTGCCGACTTCTACGGTCCTTGATAATAAAAGCTATAGGTAAAGCTATTGCAGAAAGCTTGGTCCAAACCTAGAAAAAATGGGCGTGCAAAGACCAAAAAAGCTGGCCATTCTTCAAATTAACGGTTCTTCCTACCGATGCCGCTGCGTGTTTGATCCGCGGATGGTATTGATGAAGAATTGGAAACAGTGGCCTACACGACTATTGCCAGTACGACACGCCAGATTGGCGCCACACCAAAAAGACACAAACTGGCAAAAACGGCAAGTGCCTCGTTATCGGCTCAAATATATTAGGGTGTGGCTGCGAATGATGGTACTGGTGGCGTGCGATTGCAGCGTTAAAGCCGCTCTGGTGTGAATCCTCTTCCACCGGTAACTGTTAATACGCGGACCCAATTGCCGCTTTGCAGTTATTATTGCGGGTGATCAGTACAATACCATTTCTTAAACCGTCTAGATTGTTGGCTACGCAGCTGCCTCACTTTGCCATTCAATGCCTAAACGGTGATTACGAACGACAGCAAAAACACGCTTACAACACGCCATCTGAGCTTTTGTTCCGGAAGTGGTGCGCGCGAAAACATCAAAGAAATTGTATTTTTGACAGCGGCTAACCTTCGCTGGATGTTTGTACTGGTCGATATTTAGCAGGGTTGTAAAAGGCTTGGTATTTGCGCTAACGCATCACGCTAATACTTCTAATGCTCCGCCTCTCACATCGTATTGAGCGCGTTCTTTCCTAACTAACTCCTGTGAGCCAAAATTCATGTCTTCAAGCACTTCTGCGCGCTCAGAGGGTCGTTCAGCCCTTCTTAAGTTGCGTAAAAGTCTCTAAAAATTTTGGTGCGGTTCCGCACTTCACGGAACATTGACTCGATGTCTATCCTGGCGAAGTAGTGCCTAGTGTGACAATGGCGCGGGTAAATCGACTTTTAATTAAAAACCTTAGCTGGCGCGCATTCCCTACATCCGCACCATTTTATTTGAAGGGAAAAAGAAAAAGAAGTGGTTATGGAAGACCCAAGTGCCGTTGATCTGGGATTTGCGACGTTTCCAAATTTGCATTGTGTGAAAAACCCTAGACGTGTCGCCAATATTTTCTTAGACAAAAAAAAAACGCCATGGCACATGATAAAACGAAATGGATGTCACTTCTTGGACTCTCTTAAACGAGCGGCTGCGCGTATACCCATGTTCCGTGATTGTCGTCGCTTTTTCTCTTCGGTGACAGCGTCAGACCGTGGCTGATGCTCGTTCTTTATTGTTCAAAACCCCAAAATCATTATGCTCGACGAAGCCGACAGCCGCATTAGCGTAGCGCAAACGGCAGAGTTCTTACCAGATGAGCGAGCAAGCGAAAGGGTTAGGTCATTATGATCTCGCACAATTATGCAAGACTATAGACCACGCGGGACCCGAGTCGTGGTATTGCTTTAGGAAAAATAACGGTGTTTTGCAGCAGAGCATCCAAGTGAAGGAGCTCATTAGTGCCATACTGGCGCGACGGACTATGCGTTCAAGAAGAGCAAAACGTTTAGCAGAAGCTGATAAGAAAAGTCGAGGAAACTACAATGAGTGATTCAATTAAAAAATTTGTAATTAAAGAGTCTTTAGTACCGCAGTACAGTCGTGTTAACGCATGGCAAAACGCTTTTTCAGGCAGTCTCCACGCTTTTATGATTCGTGTTAATCGGGTGAATTTAGGTTCTTTACCGGTATGGTTGGGTTGGTTTTGATTGGGGATTTTACTGCAATTAACCCTATTTTCCTGTCAGCGAAACAACCTAGCTGAACCTTTTATTCGATTGCTCTACGGTGGCGTTATGCTTGGGTATCGTTTCCGTTCTTATGCTGGGCGAAATGACCTCTCGTTGGTCAATGATGATGTGGTTCCCCGCTTTACTCGGGTGTTTGTGGGTGAATCAAGTTGCCATTAGCTTTGCATTGGCAAGTGTGTGTTGGTGCCATGATGGATTTGGGTATGCCTATCTCGACTAAAATATTGGATATGCCAAGGTTGTTTTACATATTGGCTGTTTTATGCGCTATTTAGGTTTCCAAAACTTTTTCTATTGGTTCTACTGTTTCAATCAAACTACCCTACGGTTCGTCAATTGGTGATGTCGGTCAATTGATGATTATGCCGGGTGGGTGCTTATTCTTTTGCAATTCATTGCCTGGCGTCTCTATTGGGTGTATGGGCAAGCGATCGTCAAAACGACAAGCGTCAAACCTTTCCCGCAAAAGTCGAACAGCATTTTAATTAAAGGCACTGTTATTTTACCGGTGCATTAGAAGCTGCCGGGTTATCTGAATCAATCTCGTGGTGTGCCATGGATGTGGGGTTATTTGTTTTGCTGGATCAGTATGGATGGACGCGATGTAACCCGTACCAAGTGGGCCGCTCTTGTTTGCTTTGGGCGGTACGCCAGAAGCCAGGCCACGTCGAGCAGGATCAACGTGAAAGCCATTTACATCAGTGCGTTTGTATTGTGTTCCACTTTGGCCACTTTGGTGGTGTGCTAGGCGCATCGCGTTTAGCCGCGCGAGTCAGCAAGCATTACAAGCGACGTGAATTTAAACGCAATAAGCCGCGGCGGTATTGGTGGTACTACCTATTTGGGTCGTGTTCGCGTGGTCTGCGCTGCTGGATTATTTGTTTAGTCCAATCTATTGCGAATGGTTAACACTACTGAACTTATCGTCTTCTCTCGTTACATGATCACAGGCGGTATTGCCATTGCGTGATCATTGAACAGTTTGGCCCGTCAAAGCCGTGTTTTTCCATGGTAAAGCAAAACGTTATCGTTAAGAGTAAATTGAGGAATACAATGGAAAGAAAAGAATAGCGATTAACGGGCGCAGCGTCCGGGTATTGCTTAGCTGTACCCCCAAAGCGTTTATTGCAGGGGTGCAAGACTGGTGCTTATGACCCGTTCGCAATCGCGCTTGAAAAGTCTTTCAGAATGGGGTTGATAAGGCTATTCCTCTGGTCGTGACCTTATGAAGAAAAGAAGAAGTGAATAAGAATGTTGGAGCGTATTTATAGCGCTAACAGAATGAGCAGGTGCATGCTTATTCACCGAACGCTTGGCGCCTATGGGCGGTGTTTTCGCGACGAAACCCTGACGAAGGGATCATATTGTCTGAATTTGAACATTAACCTCTGTTTTCGGTCTGTGCATGGGTGTCTTGCCGCATTTAATGCTTCAAAAAGCGGCGACATTATATACATCTCCAATCGCAGGAATATTCAGGTCGTCTGGGACCTATTTATACCGCGTTCAAAAACATGCGATTTCCACGGCATTTTTCATTACTCTGCCTCTTTTCAGCTTAGTGTCCATTCTATTTCGCGTCGTGCGGTCGCCCTCCAGGTCCTGTTGTTACTGCGTTATGGATGATTGCCCAAAAGCCGAAAAGGAAAGAGCGCTGGCTAATGGCAGTTTACATGCAACCAGAGGCAATGTGGCGATCTGTTGTCTAGTGCTAACGGACCGGCCAATATCACGATTCGAGATTTGGTTATGTTTACCCAACATTCTTGGATTTATAAATGAGTCCTTAATTCATGACACATCCGCTCTTATGTTGTGTCATGTCGGAAACAGGTATGCTCGTGGCTGGCATGTTTGATTTGCAAGGTAATATTGTTGCATGTCGCTAAAGAGAGATTACGACATTTCAAACGCAAAATGGCACGGTATAACAATTCGTCTGGAAAATATTGGCAGGCCTTTGTACGTGTGTGAAAGCGTGTTAAACGCGATCGGATTCCCCGTCGAACACTAATTGTCGGCTTGTCGTTTGATGCGACGTGTTCAATGGTCGTGATGGTGAAAACAACAACCATGCTGTCGGGAGCACGGGTATTGCTGATCGTAATGTTATTGTTGAATGATCAGGCGGGCGACGAAACAAGCATAAGATTAATGAGCTTGGGCACAGTTTTAAAACTACGTTGGCAATCGCAATCTCGCCAGAGATGCAAACCCCCAAATTATTGTGGCTTGAAGACACATTTCAGAAACATATCACAGGGCAAACATTTTTGATCTACATTATTACTATCGAGCGTCAGGCCCCTGGGTCAACAGCTCGACTATTGTACCGTGGTGTGTAAGGACGTATCTTGCCCTTGAGAGCCGTGGAGAATCGTATTTTGAACGCCATTGGCTAGGGACGATATCGGATACTCAATTTCACTAAAATAGGGGTACCGAGGGATTTTTCGGCCTGGGAACATCTTAGCGCAAGGTTAAACCGCATAGCGCGTCAGAACAGCTCGATTAAAAGCGGACCTGTTGCGCAGATTTAATTGATGCTCATGCCGCGGAGTCGGTCGGTTGGGCGTTAACGGAAGATGTACGCGCGCAGCAGAGTGTTTAGCGTATGTTTTTGGAACGTTCTGCCTGTACATTGACGACGTCGGTCTAAGGCGGTCAAGTGCCTGGCGGTTGGGGGCCGTACTTTCTCGATGTTGCCGAGTAGTGGTTGAACGCAAGTCAGGCAGTCTGCTGCAGTGCAGCGATTGACCATTTGGTTGATGCATCCTGCATCGACTGAAAGCTAGTTATTAGAAAAGAAGCGGTATTCCTTAAAGCGTCTGGTTGCAAAGCGGCTAATTGAAAATACTTACCTCTTGCGATGCGGTTAATCTGGCGGAAGGGTGGCATGTGTTCCTGAGTTTCTGGGTATGTCACCTTTGCAGACCCCAATGCCCGCGATTATGCGGTCTCAGTATGGATTTAATCGATGATAGCCTGTCGCGCTTTTGTCGCGGGTATCTTGTTTTGGCGTATGATGAGACAAAATTATCGAAGCTCAGGCGCGGCAAGTTGAATATCGCTCGTGTTGTTATTCAGTGGCGAAGCTGGCAAGACCCATTAGTCGCCCAGCTCATAAGCCGATGCGACGAAAAGCGTGTCGCTCCCAGTGGCTTGTATGAGCCTGTCATACTTGGGAACGCCATTGTTAGCGGCGTTGCGGCAGGGCTTATTCCGAACGTGAGGATGCTATGGAAATCGATGTTCGTCTTTCGGAGATCGATATTTGCCGGCGCTGAGGATATCGTCAATACATGATGCGCGAATCTGCCTTTACTAAGTTGCAACATTGCTCGAGCTTGTAAAAGTGTTGAACCGTTTTATTGAGGAGCTCTACCGAAAAGCTGGACTTGATTATTTTTGACTTCGATGCTGTTAGCATATAAATTTTGTCTATGAGGTTTTGCATGATTTGATCTCAAAGCAAGGTGGAAACCTTACAAGAGGAGGTTATCAGCAGTTCCAGGCCGCAGTATGAAATCGGCCCAAGAACTTTTGCATTCGCAAGCGTTAAAAAAGCTGACCGACGCTTCTATTGTGAAATGAACGAGTATTGTTTGCTCGCTTTCAAGCAAGAGCTGCAACCCGTTTTTAGGTGTTACCAGCGTTTATTATTCATTAATTTCCTATGTGTCGTCCGTCTTCTTCATCCGAAGGATTGACCGCCAGTTTGACGCGACTAACCTTCGTTCAACTTTTTCTGACAGATATTTTCTTCACGATGGTGGTACGAGGCAAACCGCTCCAATGTGTCTTGTTTGCGCTGAAAAGATGGGCACTTCCCGACGGAGCAGCTCTGGTAATGAAACAGCCCTGCCGGTGTTCAAGCGCAAGAATTGCGGGGTATTTATTGGTATTAACGGCTGGATCTCATGCTAAGCACCCAGGTCATAGGCAACGGCTTATTTGATGCCTTGCTAATTTTGGTGTGGAAGTACGACGAAGCTCGAAAATCATTTTGACATTATCTTAATGCACGGTACTAACGCAGTTAGAACCCGTTAAAGCCAGGTAATAAAAAAGCTTCAGACAAAGTATGAAGGCATTTTTTTTTTACTAATATTGTAGTCTTCTTATCGTTGCTGGCACAGGGCGATTAATTTAGCGTGCCCACACGATGGAATAGGTAGACAGTCTTCTTTTTTGATACTACTTGTTATGTTCGCCAGTTGCGAGTGAGGTTCGAACCGCTACTTCAATGGTGAGTTTTATGCCCTTCGAATTGACCATAAAGATAGGTTAAGCCACCAAGGTTGTTCGCCACTCAAATATCAAGTATCCAGCGTCACATCGCTTCTGATGTTTTCCTTCCACATGCTCGGCAGGGCGAGATGCCCGTTTTACGGTCTTCATTGACCGCATAACTTTAGTTACCGTCTAACTTCCAAGTTCGATTAATCTGTCCTGCAATGTTGATTACAGCAATCCGCCTTGTCTAATGACTAATAATTTTCCCATCGAGAAAAATTCATTCTAGGTGAGCCAATAAAACCGGCGGAACAATATCATTGGCTGATTATGATAAAGCTCGAAGGCGAACCAACTTGCTCTACCATTACCGCGCTAATACACGATTTTATCGGCCAATGTCATGGCTCAACTTGATCGTGAGTCACGTTACAACCATAGTGGCTTTACTTTGTGTAAGTGAGCATTTGAATGCGCATGGTCGACGCGCAATTCGGCGTCTAGGTTAGACAGAGGGCTCATCAAACAAGAAGACTTCTGGTTTACGAAACCAATCGCGCGGACCAATTGGCGACCACGTTGCGCTGACACCAGACAGTTGTTTGGTTTGCGATCTAACCAGTTCGTTTGAGTGCAAAAATATCGCCAGCGTTTTGCTGACTTAGTGCTTTGATTTATTCAGACTAACGCCGTTCGATGCGTAAGCGAAACTCTATGTTTCTTCGACCTTCATTGCTGATTAGAGCCGCATACGATTGAACACCATGGCAACAACCGCGATCGGCTGGTGCACGTTGTTTCATGTTAACGCCATTAATCTCAAGCTTTCCGTCTGTGATTGTCTTCAAGCCCTCGATCAAGCGCAGCAGCGCTGCGATTGCCAACAACCAGATGCCTTAACAAAGACCACAAACTCACCGTCGTTTAGATCTAGATCGAACGCCATGAATGTCCTCATAATACATAGATTAAAGCCGTTTGATGACGTTTGTTACGTATTATCGTCGCCATAATGACTTTCCTATGCAGTTAGAGCCATGGCCCCATTCGGGTGATACTTTCTTACAGGCGTCTTTGACCAATGTTTTGAATATGTGTTGAAAGCGCGTTGTCTACTCAAAATTTTTGGCAGTAATTACTCAGCCCGCAAGGGTTCGTTCTTGGGTCAAAATGGACGGAAGCCGCGCATTGAATGGCCTGCTTCTGCTCTTTCTAAATTAAGATATCTGCTTCGCCGAATGTCTATGATGCTTTTCTTAGCGTAAATTTCGTCAATCAAGTCGGTTCTGCGTGCTTGATTAAAACTTTTGTTCGTTAAATGAGCCTCGGCTTAATAAGTCTTCAGCTTAAGAAACGCCATCATGGCTTTGCCAAACACCCGTGCAGTAAGCCGGCCCTTTTTGCCGACGGCAGAAAAAAAGTCGCAAGCTTTTCTCTGCTTCCAGTTTACGATATAAATGAACGTCGCCACGATTCGCACAGTACCGCCAAGGTGGATGGTTTCGCCTGTTCTCGTCCACAAATGCTTTCATTTGATCCGCAAGCAATGTCACGTAACATCAATTTTTGACCAAGCTTGATGGCCAATTCATAAACGTAGCGCCGGATGATAAACTCGTTACTTCGTCAAAGGCGTTATCAGACCCCTTTCTCTGTCATGACGTTAGCGTTTCATGCGCAGTGGCTTATTAGCCAAATCGTTTTGTCGACCAAATCGGCAAAGGCGTAATGCACAGGACGTCAGCAAAAACTCTATGCAACAGACTGTAAGTGCTTTTGTTCTAGCGATAGTGCTTTTCCGCTTTTAGTCTCCACGTTGCCATTATCATTTTTCCTGTTTTTTTAGAGGTTGACATTGACCGTAAATGATACGGTTCCATGAAATAATGTTCTAAATTGAGTATTGCAAAAAAAAATGGAAACTTTATCCATTATTTTATATAGACGAGTTATCTGTCCTCATATTCCCCGACTGGGATACAGATACGTAGAGTAGGGCAATAAAATTAAACTAATAAAAAAATAAGAGGTTGTTGCGCCATGCAAAAAATTGCATTAGCAGGACCCACAAAAACAATGGATGGCCGGGTTTTATTCTTAGCGGCCAGCGGTCCATCATTGTTTTTTTGGTCTTTACGTTATTTTTCTCTATTCTCCCAGAATTTTCTGGTTGATTTTTATGAAATGGGAGGCAATTGGTGAAAAAAAACCTTTGTGGGTTTTAGTATTTTACATTGAACTTCTTTCGAGACTATCCAATTTTGGGTGGCGCTAAAAAAAAACAATTCTTCTTACTGGGATGGTGTTCTTGCATGTTTGGCGGCCGGGCCCCATTTGTTTGGGGCTAATTTGGCTTTATTTTTCTGGAAAAAATCAAAAAAAAAAATTTTTTTCCATTTTGGGGATTTTTTCCCGCCCCCCTTGGTTTTTTTTAAAAATCCCCCCAATTGTTTTTTTTCTATCCCTTTTGTGATTTCGCAAGTCGTCGTCGGATCTCTCG
>Ga0163217_1062711_pt1 | contig 16231 bp, 7 predicted proteins | sample SynspAceP_FD_185933 | JGI IMG/M metagenome (GOLD analysis project Ga0163217, IMG submission 185933) | Saline lake microbial communities from Ace Lake in Antarctica - Synechococcus sp. Ace-P (PacBio error correction) | ecosystem: Environmental > Aquatic > Non-marine Saline and Alkaline > Saline ... | reverse complement strand
GCCAGGATCTGCGTCTGCTGTTTTTTTTGATTGGTTAGATTGGGGCGACCAAATTACCGGGCAATCATCTTTGGATTATCGCTTCCCTTCCATAGCAGGTTTTGTAATCGGCTGGACGTACTTCCAATATGGAGAAAAAATCAGTGAGGGAATAATCTTTTGCTTGAAGAATCTATACAAAGCCCAAACTCAATTCGCTTAGAATGACCCATTTTTGGTGCTTTTGGACCATCTTTCACTCATTATTTGGAGGATCAGCAGGCGTGAAGGTACTACGGGTACAGATGGGAGCGATCAGCTAGCGGACCCAATTGACCAAGGTTTTTCTCTTACCAAAACCGACAGACGACTTATTTTAATCGCCGGTTGATTACGCCTCACAGTTTTTGGAACGCCGATCGCTGGGGCCATTTCGGCATTAGAATGGATGCCTTCATTCGGTAATTATCAATTGGAATCCCTGTTTCCAGGCACTCTGGGACTGCTATTTGTTGCCATTGGATTTGTATGTATGTATGGGGAGTGGGGCATACGATCTATTCTCGATATCCCAAGAAGTCGCCGCGCTCATCTTTTTTTAACTCAAGTTTACTTGGGATTATCCTGCCGTATTGCCTTTGGATTATCGGGAGATTATTTGCCAGAACTACACACTTTTTTTCTCATCAGTTTTCACAACATTGGGATTTCTCTCTCACCCACTTGACCAAAGTCATTGGCGGACTAGACTTACATTGCCGCTATATCTTGTCTGGTTGTCGGGACCCATACAACCTATCTGCGGCACTGGGAGTTTCCAAGAATTTCTTTAGAGCTTTTGAAATCTCGCTCTAGTCCCATGGTACGGATTCGCGCTTCGCAAAGACAAGGCTTGACTGCTTTACCATTGGGAGCTGGATTCAAAGGCTGGGGAGTGGACTCCATTTCTTCACTGGGGCTTACTCTCGGCAATGCTTTAGCTGGCTGCGATCTCCTTCCTGCCCCTTTAGCATATGTGAATGAGCTTGGGAATGGGCGTAATGGTTGGCCTGTTTTCTCTGGGGCGCTACTAATTACCCCTTAGCTTGTACCATCATTGGAATGCGAATGTTATTCTGGACTATGAATGCTGATGTCAATATTACTATCGACTCCGGATTGCACTTGGCTGCTGACTTGCATATTTTTTTCAGCGCGTTAAACTCAAGATGATTTTACAACTCTCAAGTTTAAATTCCTAAGTAAAACAAGAAACTACATCTCTCGTAGCCTACCAAGACGCACTGTGTGCGTGCGGTGTGGGCAAACACTGACGAAGCAATTATCTTTGTCTCCCGCAAAGACAATATCGCCGATTTGATAGAGCTCACCTCAGAATCTTTAGTTCTAATCCGATAAGGATCGTAATTTCTTAACAGAAAGGAATAAGATCCTTGAGCGCTGATCCGATATCTGTGTTTCGGTACATTTGACATTTTGTCTATCATCTCGGTACTCTTTTCCAAGCCAAAGAAAGCTTAGAGATAACTTTCCAAGATTTTCTCTTTGTTATTATTTTTTCTTTGGCGCTTCTCTTGACTCTTCACAATTACCAAATGTCAACTGAGTCAATTAAAACCGAAGGGCCATTTTTTGAGGCTAGCGATTTGCTTTTTTTTTTTAATTATCATGGGCCTTTGTCCGTTGAGGGACATTTTTGGGAGGAAAGATCTCTTCGTGGTGTGTGCTCTTCAATATTTCCAAACGTTTGTTTATTCTAAAACATCGTGTATACATCATCCTTTTTTTTCATAGAGTTCGGGAGCTAAGTTTGATGGTAAATAAACTGAAAATCCAGCCCCGTTCCGTAGTTTTATATCCTTTAGTTTCATCCCTTAATCTTCATTAGGTGCTGCTTTGCTTTAGCCTCTCCCAAATTCGACACCGTAACCGATTCACTTTTATTGATGCGCCTTTTTACAGTTCTACTAGCTGCGGTTTGCCGTGACAGCATTGATAGTCGTTCGATACCTCTTCTGTTCTATACGTGTTTGGCAACACTCATCATGATCCCTGTTCCAAATTTGGAGTCTGGGAATGATGACGTTTTACAGCTTCTTTCCGGATTTTTTTTCAAGGCAGTTTGTCAATAAGAAAAATAGGCCTCTACTGAAAGCATATACATCATGAAAAACACATGTTCGGGATCTATCGGGGTCGGACCTTCGTGTAAAGATTTATCATTCTTTCACAATTGTCATCGAATTTGATAGGGCCATATTAGCTGTATCAAATTAACCAATCCGGAGATTATTTAAACTACACCTCTCGCTTTTTCTTCTTGCTCCTTTTCTCCATTCATTCAGCTTTTTGCAATGCTGGTTTTTCCACGCTTTTTACAACGGACTTTTGAGCCCGGATTTCGTGAAACTCTTACACCTGCTTTTGGTCTATTGTGTTGTTTCAATTATTCTGGGGGAGGGATCGGCTATTCCTGGATATTTCATTAGCCTACTTCACGAGTATCTAAAAGCGAGTAAATTAGTTGCGGCACCAGACAAATCGAAGGAATTGAAAAATAAGCACGCCCCGGGAGTCTCCAACATCAAACACGAGGCTTGCGGGTAACACCACCCAGTTGTAACTGTTAGTAGTGGATTCTCTTTGTCTATTTTGGTTTTTTTGAGCAGGAAAAACTCACTGAAAGGATTTAAGCCTTATGGAAAAAGATTTCGTCACCTCTTTTTTTGGGCTGGGGCCCCCAGAACAGCAGAGTTCCAATAGCAATAGATTTTGACTACTTTGGGCACTGTACCACTGTTCTTTTTTTACCCTGAATCCTGATGTGGATAGGCCGGCCTTCCCCGCTCTAACGGAGGGAGGATTAAAACGACAACTTTGCTGTGGGCACTTCTCAATACTTGGAGCAGTTGGCAACCGGAAAGAAGCCGCGTCGAAGTTTTCGGTCAAGAGAACATAAGGCAGTGTGGAACCCTCCGAAATCTTTGCAGCTATTGTACTTTCATTTCTGGTGATAGGCTTGGGTGAACATTAGTTTTTATTATGATTTTCAATTCCTGAACTGGAGCTTAATTGATGTCCCGGCTTTGAATGTTGTTAGCGCTTTTTCAACGTGTTGGACTAGTGCTGGCATCACTGTCAAACTCCAGGCACCGGCAAGTTTAAATTGTTATTATGGCTCGTTATGTTTTTTCGGGTAGAGTCGGGACGATCACCATTTTGGTTGCTATTTTCCCGAAAAATAGACGAGAGCAGCCGGATCGGATACCCAGAAGAAATCAGCTAATCGATTTCTTAATTAAATCAACATGAAATATACGAACGTAGGCAATGTGGGAAACTTCGGCGCTTTTCTCGCACAGAGATTAAACCGACATACTAGGACATGAAGTAACGGTTGTCGATAAGTAGTCCCAAAACAGAAATCGGAGTTGAGTTCAAGACTCAAAAATACATCTCATGCAGTAGTTTTGGATGCGACAGACCTTCAAGCCGTGAAAACTCTTCCCATGAAGATTGCGGACGTGGTCCATTATCGCCATTGGGAGAAGATTGGGGGCATTCTATTATGACGAACTTGCATTTTCAAACAAATGGAACCTAACGGAATTATTGAGGCACGCGCAACTAAATGCGCTATCATGAGCCGCTAACCGTTGCTATCGGAGGTGGATGAAGATTTTCCATCCTGAGGAGGAAACGGCTTCAGCGGGCTGCGGGACAAGACTTGACTGAAAAGGAGTATTGGACTCTCTTGAGATTCGGACGACTAACAATATCGCTAGAAGTAAAATTACCCAAAAAGGTATATTGGACTTACCATAGTCGAATCGAATTTATCCGCGGGATGGATTCTCCTCAACATTCTTCATCCACTATCAAAATTGAAAGAAAAGTCAAATCTCTAGAATTTAAGTCCCTGAAAAGGAGGGTTGAGGAGTTGATCAAGCCAGACTACATTATTTGACAAGAGGACATCCTTATTAATTTTTGGAACAGTCAAAGCATTCGGCAGATCACTGGATTTGGAGGAGTACAATCGAAACTTCGGTCCCACCAATTTTTACAAAATTTATCTTGAGAATCTAACCCCTCCTTTTCCCACAAAAATGTAACAGATTCTTTAAATTTCTCTACCTTTTTAGGAGCGATGCGTTTTTTGCCATTCGGGAGGTTACGCATTCCAGTTGGTACCGCCAATAATCGCATAGCCCAATAACATAATGAGCGAAACTCACAAACTGGCCCAAAGCGGTGACTGGGTAAAAGCTCTCCGAAGCCCACCGTCGTTAGCGTAACAATTCGCGCCAATTACATGGCCCTACGGGAAATACTGGTTAAACCATTTTTCTGGGGCCTTCTTTATGATAAAACATCAGCGTGCCATTGATCAAAAACAATGTCCATAAACAAATCCGATTAAAAAATTAAGATTTTACTGAAAACTGGCTTTCAATGAAGCGGGTAAGGGATTCTGCTTCCAACTACATACCGCCCACGCTTTCAAATGTATTCGGATCCACCGAGTAATCTAAGCAGCCCTCTACTGACAGAGAGCAACCTCGAGAATTTTAGCACAAAAGGATACTCAAGTATGAAGCAGGATGGCCAGGTAAATCAACCATACAAAAAGCTGAAAATATATCCTTTGGGCTTTCTAGGAAAGCAGATCCGCAATAAATACTTCATAAGTTAAAAAAGTGCTGTGTGGATATCCACTCCAGAGTCAAAAACCAATGGCCCGTATTCTGCGCGAAGGCTTGCCACCGAGTCTAAAATTCACGATTTCAGGAATTACTGCCAAAAATCAATATCAAGTAATACGATATCAAAAGTCCGTGATGCCCAATCATCTGATTCAAAATTACGATATTGGGCTAGTCGTTTTTTGGTTGATTTTCATGTTTTAATTTTAGAAAAATTTCATCCTTTCTGCTAAAATCCAGGTAATAGACTCGCTTCACCCTCGTGCTAATATTGGTAAGCAACTTCATATGGAATAGTGCCTATTCGATCCGCCAATTCTTGAGCGAAATATTTCTGCGCCCATAGTAATCGCTTATCTCCTGGCCTTGAGCTTCGATTTCAGAAATGTTCGACCATCACCAGTCCATACAGACCATTGCCGATTAACGGGGCCTTCTTACCCTGAATCAAAAACATAACCTTTCCATTACTAAATCGCCGAAATCATACCCTCTGCGTTATCCCGATCGAGAGAGTTGCTATTTGCCTCCATTTTGGATTACTCCCTTTTCGAGAGTATTTTCCAACCTGCTCCCAGCCGCTAAAGGTTTTAACCTGAGCAGATCGTAGTCTTCTCTAAAATTGGATATCGATGAAGGTGCTGTTCCAAATCGGCCCCGTAACTTCCACACCATAGAGCCAATTCCATCGAACCCATAATCGAACTGAAATTGTGGGAAAAGCGGAATTATTCCAAAGCGAGTTCACGCTATTGGCAAAGAGGCCGATATTAGGTAAAGCAGTTAAGGATTTTTCCTTCACTTAAATTAAAAATCTCGAACTGTCTCAAAAACTGAAATCATGGGTTGAACCAGCTTCCTCATCAGCCCACTAAATGCGTGTACATGGGAGGAATTCCAATTGGGATAAGACCGAATCATTCGATTAGCTCAGGCAAATTCTTGATTTCAAATCCCAGCGATGCATCCCTGTATCCAGTCCAAATGGAATTTTAAGCAGGCATTTTTGGGGTCTGTCACACCAAGTGCCAGATTTTTGGAAAAAAGGTGAGCGAAAATACACAGGCTCCAAATTAAACTCTTGACACCAATGAGAATGGACTCTTCGCCAGGATTCAGAACCATAATTGGCAGATGATACTTCTTTTCTTAGTGATTACTCCCTCATCGGTAAATTGCTACGGCCCAGGTAATCTGCCCCTAAGTCTTGCAGGTGATTGGCGATCTCCGCTCGCCCCTTCCTTCCGAGGCAAATTGCCTTACCATTAACCATGACTTTCGTGGTGGGTTTAAGCTTTCGCTTATAAAATTGAAATATGAGTAAGCGCATTAAGAGTTGATTCCAAAGAAGTCCCGTGAATTCGTTGCTGTAGACGGTTCACGATCCGTTCAAAACCAAAGGATCTAGCTCCAGTGATCAGAGATTAACATCATTGATAATGAATTTGGGTTCTAGCTCAGGGAAAGTAGCCCTTTCCTGTGCGAATTGAAAAAGCGAAATTTTTGAGCCGAGGCCTTTTTCCAAAAGCTTTATTTCAGTCCCCACGCCATAAGTTTCATCAATATTTGATAGCGATCGATCAAGAGCCAAAAACTTCTTGAGTACAGTCGATTCTGGATTCCTTGCTGAGCATGTTCGGAACAAGATCATAACTCTTTTATGCTTGGGCGCCGATTGCTGCTGCATTAAAGTTTAAGCGCCACTTTCAATCCTGCCAATTCATTGGTGTAAGTATTTCATCTCGATAATCAAGGAATCAATTGGTGCCGGGCTTTTCGAAGTTTAGACGCATATCCACAGGCTTGGAGGGTGACTAATCCCCGGATTGATTAATGCGGTCATTGTTCCTAAGGTAAGTGCTGCGATAATTAATGAAGTAATGTTTTCAAACAGATGCCACATCAGAAGGGCAAATTGAAGTATACGTACTCAAGTCTTGTTTTATTTAGAATCATCCGGGAGTTACCTATTCCCAACTTTAAAGTCTGGTTAAATGTGGCTCAGGAAGGTCTGACCCAAGCTATTCTTCGGGTCAGAAGGAAAAATTTCTCCTCTATTTGCTGCACTGACTAGTTCTTGGGTCTTCACAATAACATAATCAAATCTGTGACTTGAAAAAGGCGATAATTTTCGTTTAGCTTGGACTTCCAATCAGAAAACCCTCTTATGCAGCAGTTCCGATATTAGTGAAAATCCCAAGATTTTAGGTTGGATCATCCTAGCCAGATGCGTCCATTTTCTCCCAAATGGACAATACCAGCTCTAGTATGGCCACTTTGATGCACAGTTTTGATTCAAATTATTGAAAAGAGTACGCCGACTTGTTCTTTTTGCTACCGCAAGGGTTTGACTTAATATTTGCGCTAGCCACTCCTTTAAACAATAGTCTTTCCATTACTTCGGTTGATCCAACGACGGGTGCTTTGAATTGCTCCGCATGATTTGCGATTTGTTGAAGAAGCCTTTCTTTGTCCGGCACACAATAAAGGATGCCTTTTTCAAAGGTTTCTGCCAGTTTAGCTAAACGCTCCTATCGGTTACCAATAGACTTCTACACCCGATTTCACCAAAGCTTGGATTAAAGCTTTCTCCTTTTGGCTTTTGCTTCCTTGGGAAGTGCAAACAAAGAGCGGTTTTACCAGGATGATAAATCTTGTCTCGAATTCAAATACTTGATCTTGATCGATCCTAGATTTTTACCACTATTACTAGCTTCCTCCGGTTGATTTTTACAAGTTGATCGACACTAAAGATAATCGAGCATCAGGGGTTGATTTTTTTTTTTCTTTTTTTTGAAAAAATGACTCTGTTTAATCATTCTAGGCCAGGAACACTGCTTCTAAATATCAGTACGATAATAGGAGAGCAATCCCAAAGAGATACATGGTAACTAATAAAAGTGTTAGGCCTTCTAAGAACTGACTGGTGAAGAACTGGGCGGAAGAAAAAACTCAGTCAGTCCCACTACTTTCCAGGTGGTCGGTGAATCATCATCCGATTCCACATTGTCACCTGTCTTAGCAAAAACGATTATGTTTTGTCAATGTCTGAGTGGTACAAAAGCTCTGGAAATTTAAATGGCATTCAACATAAATCCTTGATGACCCAAATTTCAATCTAATCGTAGCCCAGAATTAGAGGGACCCACCAGCGCCAAGGCTTTTTCCTGATGAATTTCTTCGCTGCCTCTATAAATTTGATTTCATAATTCGTCTGCATCATTGCTTCCATTTTTCTAAGAATTTGATGGAAAATCTTCATCAATAATTCCATTTGAAAACGCGCGGTCGAAAAAAAGGCGCCAAAGCCATGATCAAACTATAGGAGTGCAATAAAGCGCATAGCTTATCCAAAAATAGGCCTCTAAGACTATCTGAAGCTGAGATTCTAATATTTACCGGTACAGGGAAAATATTTCCCTCCTGTTGCGAAAAAGAGAATAATCGGCGCCCCAATCCACAAAGGAAAAGATTGTCCAACAATCGCCAAGTGACCATTACAATACGCGGATCGCACGACCAAGCTTGATTCCTCTCTTTTACTTAAGAATTAAAACATCTTGCTCTGCAGTTCCCTCCTACGCAGAGGGCTCGTAACTGCTGACGCCAACTGCCAGGAGAATAATGACATAGATGGCCCTAGTCCAAGTAAGTTGCTACCAGTAATTTCTTCAACGGGAATCGAAGACATTTAATCCAGCGTCTTTAATCAGGATAAATAACGCACTTGCAACATAATTCCAGGCAATGGAAAGCTCCTGAATGACTCTTGAGGCTATTGGCATTAATGGCAGGGTGACAGTTTAAAAACATCGCAAATACAATTGCGAGTCCAATTATAACAGGTACCCAAACCTTATTCGGATTGAGTGTTGAAAGATGTTTTTTATTGTGCTCCACTTCCATACCAGCAATCGCCAACGGTTCCGTCTTTTCTACCCAACAAATTATTAAAATCCTTCACCGATTCACAATGGTAAACCAATTTCAAGTCTGAAGGCGCTCCGAGACATTTGCCAAAAAAGTATAGATCACAAATATATTTTGTCGGCCTTCTGTACGCGATGTGAAAATCCAGTAAAAGGGGACTTGCTTTTGCAAGGCTTATTTTCTTCCAAAAGACAAAGTCTTTTGTTGAAGTTATGGGTATAAGGGATATATGGATCACAGTGTGGGTAGGTCTGGTTTCTCTCGAAGCCAATTTGGGCTATCGTTCTGTAGTACGCTGGAAACCTTTCGCCAATTCTATACAAATCCACAGCTTGCAATCTCTGCCATCTACATCTTCTACTTTTGGTCAATGCACTGAAGCTCCGCGGCAATGTTTTCGCTCGCTTTTCTTGAAAGGCGCTCCCATTCAACGTAGCTTAAATTTCCCCACTCGCTCATATTTTTCTGTACTCCAACAGATTTCTAATCAAATTCCTTCCCGAGGAGCAAACCTCCTCACCCGTTTCATTGACTCGGGTCTCGGAGGACGCTGCGGGGACTTATCTTTCATTAGGCGTAAGCTGCAAAGAGGGATAAAGTCCCGCTTGCACTTCAATTTTTCCATTTTCTCAAATGCATGAATATATCCAGAAAATCATTTGGTAATTCTTCGGAAGATAGGAATGTCATAAATATTCCAAATTCATCCCGCTCGATAAGAACAGCATCAAGGTCGAAAGGACCTTCAAGAGAGGTAATTGATTTCGAAACTCAAAGGGATATTTTAAATTACATTGGTTAATTTTGTCAGGTGATAAGTCAAAGATATCGAAATTAAAGGTAAAAAATTCTTTGAATGACTGTTGTAAGAAGCAAAGACTCTTGGATGATTACGACTGCGGGAAACAACAAGACCAATAGGTATGTTATATTTTTGCTGAATTGAAAATTAAGATGCTGATCCAACAGGAGAACATTATTAGCTCAAATCAATAAGCCCCGCTACCTTAAGAAATTATTTGATAAGTTTATAAGTTGGTTCAAATTTTGTGAGAATTGCCGACAGTTTATTGTTTGACAAACGTTTCCGTTCTACGGAGGACATTTTGGAGCAAGTTTGGGAGTAGATTAGAATGAACAGGTTGCGCTTCATTTACATATTAAATACCCCGAAGATCCAATCGTGTTTGGGACGATTGGCCAATCAGGGCATACGGGACAAAAAAATTCCTTACCAGGTACGGAAGAGATCAATTCCATACCAATCGGGTCTATGGTGGGCTTTTGGTTTTCCCAAGCGGAAAGAAGCGATTACGTACTTTTTGGAGTAGGTCACTCCCAGCACCTCTATATCAGCAGCCTTAGGAATGGCTGTAGGCTTTCCAATACAAAAAAATAGGAAATCCAGCAATGTCGCCAGTGATTGGAGATGGATCTATGACGGGAATGGGAATGGCCTTCGAAGCGATGAATCATGCGGTGTCCAGCTGATCTACCAATCTATGGATCATTCTCAATGATAATTGCATTGTCCATCGACCCTAATGTGGGTGCTTTTGAAGACTATTAAGCAGGACATCACTACCTCACACACTCATATACCAAAGTTCAAAGATGAAGTGTGGAAAAATCTTGGGCAAATTCAGCAAGTATTGGCACAGTAGTAGCTGCCCAAAAGTTATTCCAAAGTAGAGGAGGAAATCAAAATCTGCCTTACTCAATCAGAGCACCTTTTTGATCGTTGGAATTTGCGCTATTTCGGTCCTGTTAGGACACGATGTAAAATCATTTGCAGGAAATTTTGAAAGACTAAAGGATTTCCTGGTTCCAAAATCCTTCATGCTCACTGCTTAAAAGGTAAGGGTACGCACTGCGAAAACGGGAAATAAAAACTACCTGGGCACGCTCCAGGAAACTTTCGATTAAAGTAAACCGGGAGAAATTTTCAAGAAAATTCAAAAAACCACAAGCACCAAAATAATCAGGATGTCTTTTGGGCATACCCTGGTAGAGCCTAAAAGCGGAAATATGATAAAAAAATCATTGGGAGTAACTCCTTGCGATTTGCCCATCTGGTTTTCGTCTATGAACATTCATGATGAAGGCGATGCCTGATCGCTGGCTTTTGACGTAGGTAATAGCTGAACAACAGCTGTGACTTTTTCGGCAGGTTTGGCCACGCACGGATTAATCCATTTTTAATATCTATTCTACGTTATGCAGCGGGCCTTGGGACCAGGGTTGTCCATGATGTTTGCCTTCAAAATCTTACCGTGGTGCTTTGCCTAGATGGGCGGGATTTGCTGGAGCTGATGGACAACGCATCACGAGGACTTACGGAATCGTTATTTTAGATGCATTCCGAACTAGTAGTAGCTGCTCCGATGAACGAAGAAGAGCTTCAGGACAACATTGATGTATTTGGTTCGCTTCACCAAGGACCTTATTCGATCCGTTATCCAAGGGGAGCCGGATCGATGCCAGAGTGGCGAACTTCCATTTGAGCAGATTCCTACAGGACAAGGTCGAATAGTGAAAAGAAGGTGGAAGGGTTGCTGTTTGACGATTGGACACATTGGTTAAATTATGTGGTAGAAGCGGTGAAACTCTTGAAAAAGAGGCTTTAAATCCAGCACACTATTGATATGCGCTCGTCAAACCTATGGATGGAGGAATTGCTTCATTGAGATTTTTGGCCAAATTCAAAGAAAAGTAATCACTGTAGAGGATGGTTGTTCTGATGGGTGGGATATTTGGCTTTCTGCCGGTAATTTGAGTGGATGCCGATCACGGCTATCAAGCTTCAGGTGAAAAGACTTGGTATTCCGGATTGAACGTTCATCGAACTATGGTGAGCAGATTGAATACATCATGAATTGTGGGTTTGATCCAGAGGAAATCGCAGATTGCAGGTCAGAAAGCCTAGCGGAAGTATCAAAATAGCCTAATTTAAATTTCATAGATGTCGGTAATTCATTTTTCTGAAAAAAAAAAGGGGAAGGGGAATCCTGTTGTCTTTAATTCACGGGGTTTTTGCGAATCGGCAGCCATTGTGGATGAAACATTTGCATTCGCACTTGCATCCAGATTTTCATTGTTTTTATTTTCCTGATTGCCGGGATTTGCAACCCCGAATTCCCTCAAACATCACATTACCTTGAAGAAGTTGCTGTCCAACTTGAAGCAATGGCAATGGAGGAGCAAAAATTGAAAATCCTGTATAATCGGCCATTCCTTAGGTGGGGTATGTTAGCGTCTGGCACTTTTTGGAACTTACTGGGTTAATAATCGAATTAAAGGAACTCGGTATTTGATCCATTCGACAGCTTTTGATGACCGATTGAAGAGGAAAAGCCTTCTCGAAACAAAACCCTCACCTTTTATCAAAAGCCAAAGGAGTGCACAAATTCGTAACGGCCTTGTCCCGCAACTTTTTACGGCATCCTACTCGGAGCTAATTGAAAAGAAATAGATTTAGCGGGTGGACCCAATCCAAGATCTAGCCTTGTAGGTTTGAAGCACTCTCAGAAGCATGCGTGATCGAAAATCACGAACTTCATGTTTCTTGAAGATTATTAAGGATCCAATAAATCTAATTGATTGCAGGACCGAGGATTGGTTGCTGTTAAAGATCGAAGCAAGCCGCCTTCAGAGGAGGGCTTTCACACGCATTATCTGAATTAGAAGATATTGCCATATGGGTCAGGAGAGCGAAAAGAACAGGTAATTGAGATATTTTGAGGCAAATTATGCTCAGACGTTTCAATAACTCACCTTATACTGGTTCCATTAAATCCACGCTACTTTTTTCTAGGTAAGGTGAAAAAAACGTTTATGTTCAATGTCAAAGTTCTTTCTAGCACCGCATTCACCTCTCTAAAAAAAACTCCTGATTCTATCCGAATCAAAATCTCCAGCTGGATTCATGTCCACATCCAAGGACCATTATCACTTCGCCTTCTTTTGAAAAACAGGGAATTACATCTGGGACTTAGAAGCCGCACGCACCGCAATATGCCCGGGAAAAGCCTCAAACATCAGGCAAACCATTGCGTTTCTTTTTCACCCAAGCTGTGCCACAGACACCTTTGCCCGGGTGATCGAGTGCAGCTATCGGGCCTTGAAAGGGGACAGCACCAATTGATCTCCTTTTACGAGGTAAAAAAAACCACCAGAAAAAACCCAAAAGCTTCCTTCAAGGCCGCAGAAATATTTGCAAGGTGATAGAGATCGGGCTCTCCCAGAAAATCAGCGCCTGCGAATTTGGTGGAAGGATGACTTCGTATTCTCTGATTTGCTAGCAGAAAACAGGGATATAAGGTTTCAGAACTATCGGTAATGGATATGGAGTAAATTCCATTGGATTTGATAGGATTCAGGTATGAATTGATTCCAGTTTTGGGGCAGGGATCCCTGCCTCAAACTTATTTTGACATTGTAAAACACACGAGCCTCATCCCCAAAGTTTCGGCCGCTATAAATTTTAGAAGAAGAAAACTTCTCCCTCCACGATAATGCTTTGAATAGTTCGATTTACGATGCTCATCGAGCAGTGTAGAATCTCAAACCCTCCCTAAGGATGACATTATCCAAAAATTTTCTTGCTTTTCTGACTTTCAGGGTTTAAAGCAAATGAGTGGGAATGGTTTGATCAAAAGTTTGAGTTTGGGTAATTCCAGTCTAGATCAACGACCAACGTATTGGATTTTTTTACCACCCATTCTCTGACATTCAAGGAAGGGTCATCGATAGATTGCTGTATTGTTTCCCAACCAAAACTCCCTCTTCTTCTGCCCTCCAACTTATGGACCAATTTGCCTGCTTGATGGATTAGATTCCCATTTGGAATTAAATCAGATTGGCCACAAAACCATCAGAAGTCTGTGCCACTTCAATTATCACATAGGGTCTCTTTTTTTCAACTGGCGTATAAAAATCGTTTGTTTTGAACTCGAGCCTCTTTTTCTAAAAACTTCCTAGATCACAGTTATTCCTGGCGGCTTCTAGAAATTTTTAATTCCTTTTTCCCCCACCAGGATTGGAATCTACAGGTAGCAATCACTTCTTCGCGCGCTATATTTTTTTCAACCAAAAGATTTGCACAAGGGAGTTTTTCCCAGTGGGCACAGGCTCCAAGGTCACATAGACCGTAGCATTTCGAAAGCCAACGACTTGATCTTCAACGGGCATTTATTGCATTGACTTCTTGCGTGTGCTCTTCCCCGTATTTTTGATGGATATCCTTCTCCCAATGATTGATCATCATGAGAATCCACAAGCCCACCATGGGATTTGGACTAAAACGCTCCCAATCCATCGCTGCAAGCTCTAGCGCTCGCTGGCATGTATCCTTCATCAATTACGGACTTCATGGCATTGATTTTTGAAGGTATGGAACTGGACAATTTCTGTCAGTTTACCTCTTCTCATTTACCACGTTAGTGACCATCTCGCCCACATCATCTAATTGTTCTTTTGGGATCGAAAAATAAAGCGAATAATTTCGTCGGTCTCACTCTTTGAATAAATTACCTCCAGAGGTATTCGGATGAGTACTGGTGGAATCAGTACCTTGAATTAATAGATTGCTGGTTTCACGTCAATGGAGAGACAGTTTCCTGAAGTTCTCCTTGATGAAGCACCTTTCCACAAGAGTAAAGAACGCGGGGCTTAATGGAACAAAGTTTAATGGAGATGTAGGTTTCTTGGAGGATTGATTTTTCTAAGTCCATATTCCAAGACACATCACTTTAGGCGTTCCAGGCTTATCCGATCAGTTCTGGCTCTGCGGGAAAAAAACATTAGTTCGGAGTCCACCAAGGGCATGAAAAACCCTTATTTTCTTGATAAAGCATATTGTTCTTGCCCAATCTGAACCCTGGATTCCAATTACTTTTTCCTGCAGGAAGTTCTCTCTGCCGATGATTTTAAACCTTGCCTCCTATGAGGTCGCTAACCCTAACTCTGGCTTGTCTCCGTTTTATATTCAATGGAAAAAATCTGATTTTCTCTCGGTTTCTCTTCCAAACTGAACCAAAATTTCTAATTCTACTCCTTCAATCTCTAACGAGACAGAAGTCCCATATTTGCCAGGTAGTATTATCTACAAATCAAATTGACCAAGGATTTAGCCCTGAATCCGCTTGTTGGCAACGGAATAGAATTAGGAACAATAGATTCCAAAAAGCAAAAGAGATAAAATGACGTTTTATTTCACCAGGCCACAAATTATAGCCCAAAATAAGGCAAAAAAGCCGGTACGAACCGGCTTTAAAATTTAACTTCATTAGAGTAAGAGTACGGATCCCCATTGTCTTCAGGTTATTTCCTTCTTCCCACTAAGAGATTCGCTTCTTTGTGGACACGCGGTTAATGCTGAATTTAGGAGTATAAAGGTCAGAAAGGACATATACACCACATCCATTTCCCTGGATTATTAAAAATTACCATTTATCATCTACAAAACGTGTTGTATTCAAGGTCTCCTTTAGACTTGCTATTTAAACAACGCATATAAGGTATGAGGCTTTCTTTTGGAAATACAACTGGACCCCCTAATGCCTGTGCCACTTCCGGCCACATTAAGCTCTATAATAACAGCTTTCTCGCTCTCTCTCGCTCTCGCTCTCTGCACCACGAATGACTTTTCCACGTCGAAAGTCTATTACGATATATAAGACTTATCCTCCTTTCGATAGACTTCATTTAATTTAATCTTCAGGCCACTTTGCTGTGCACATTGGGAGGTTGGATCAAGCTCTGACGGGAGGGCCCCCCCGGCTTTCCGATCTTTGATACATAATCTATCATCGACCTTAATACTAATCTCAGCTGATCGATTTCAATTCGGGAAACAAAATCTCTTTGATCCTCAAAACTGACGAATTTCTCTCTGTCAATCCAAATGGTTGACATAATCACCTTTCCCTTCTTCCAAATGGAATCTCCACCCATTGAGGCATTCATCAGAATCGTCTTCAAGGATCAATTGTCAATTATAGTTGGATGTCAATACGTCATCAGGCTTTATAATTTGCAGCAGAGCAATGACTTCGATCCCGACTTCATCGAAATCTACCCGGAAGGCATTCTACTAGGTAGAAATTAACTGTTTTGCAAGCATCCACATTCAAGCTCATCATCAGTACTTGCAGGAAAACACAACAACCCGATGAGTGCCATAGCAAATAACTCAAATATCTATTCAGAGAAAAAGTTGGTTTAGGTCACAACATATAGTACTAGGGCAAGCACCATTGCCATCCATGAATATTACTCCATAAATATACGCGATTAATGCCAGGACCTTCTTATTTTTGGGGACTGATGAAATGGGTTACCATCCTCACCAAGGAGGAGATTGAGTGATTGCTTCACGACAAACAAAAACAGCCTCAAAGACTTAACACGACGAATAGTGGAATTTGAAGGAGATTTACGATCGCATTAAATTTTTCTCAGGCCGCCCACTTACCGAAATCTTCAGGATAAAACTCAGGATTTTTCCCTTCCAGGATAAAACAAGGACTTTTGTCCACACTAGGGGGACTCACGCATAGTCTTGAAGTGTTCAAGCGTAGGCAGATCTCTGGGGAAAATAGACCGCGGGAGGTTTT
>Ga0163217_1113740_pt1 | contig 16238 bp, 23 predicted proteins | sample SynspAceP_FD_185933 | JGI IMG/M metagenome (GOLD analysis project Ga0163217, IMG submission 185933) | Saline lake microbial communities from Ace Lake in Antarctica - Synechococcus sp. Ace-P (PacBio error correction) | ecosystem: Environmental > Aquatic > Non-marine Saline and Alkaline > Saline ... | reverse complement strand
AGTTCGCTCAGAGTAAGCGAATGGAATCAAACGAGATGATCAGATCGGGAAGAGGCGGAAAATCTCGATCGTGAGCCCGGCTGTGAAGGTGAACCAGACGCAGCACGACCGGTGCGGTTGGTGAGGAATTTCTTCATGGTTAGGGAATCAGCGGGGAGACGGTCACTTTGAGTCGGCTTCAATCATTTTCCACTGACGAACTCATGAACGCTGCCAGGGTCCAGACGGCAGCCGCCAGGGTGGATTGAAACGCCAGGGCATGTCGATCTGGGGATTTCCCACGCATGGTGGCATCCTTCTACCGCGGATAGCCATCAAGTAAGCGCGCGCCGGCAGCCAATCGTGCCAGCGATGTAGAGAAAAAGGCAGACCGGGATCAAGGAAATCACCGGCCATTGGCTGAAGCGGCCATCGACGATCAGACGGGGCAGCCCACGCGTGCCACAGGAGAGCCTGGCGTAGTTTTTCGTGGAACCGGGCCTTTGGCCTGGGGGGGTAGCGGCTGCACTGGCGCGCTCCTGGAAAAACGGGGGATTTTCTGCGCAAGGGTGAGCCCGCGATATCGGCGTGCGCCATTGGGGGCGAACCGATGATCAGAAGGGCGGAAAATCAGAAGGGCGAAAGAGGCGGCGCATCGGTTTCCCGGACCTGGAAAGACCTGCCGCAGGGCAGGGCATGTCACGTCCGGGGGACAGTAGGAGTTCCCAGGGAGCCCATGCCCACGGTCTGGCCGTCGAAAACAAGTTGTGACGAGCGGCTTGCTTTGCCGTGTTGCGGACCAGCAGGTGCTTGGCCAGGCGCCCGTGGCGTCCCAGATGGAGAGCACGCCCGCTGCGCGGGGTGCTGCCGGAAAATCGCCTGCCCGCCGCCACGTCGAAGCCCTGCCCCAGCTGATCGCGAGGTGATGGGCACCGCCGGCCTGGGCCTTCAGTGATCTCGATCGCGGATCGCAGAACCACCGCCGCTCCCGGCCTTTGTGGAGCCCTGCTGGTGGGGCTCACTCACGGCCGCACCCTGGCCCGCCTCCACGACTGCCCTTCCTGGCCATCCACCACCTCGAAGGGCACCTCTGTTCGGTGCTGCTGGGGGAGCCACTGCCGAAAGGGGGGACCCTATCTCTCTGTGGTCAGCGGCGGCTACACCGAACTTGATTCCGCGTCGATGGGGTGGGGGCCTTACACCGCCTTGGGCCGCAGCCATGACGACGCCGCCGGCGCAGGCCTTTCGACAAAGTCCCGGCTGCCGGGGCTGGGATACCCAGCGTGGCCCGGGCGACGAGGCGGCGGCAAGCGCCGGCGACCCGCTGCGCTTTCGGCTTCCCCAGGGCGCGTCTCCCGCCCGGACGGGGGCCTTCTATCCCTATGGACTTCAGCATTTCAGTGGCCTCAAAGACCGCGGTGCTTGCGGCCTGACCCAGGAAACTGGGCGAACGGGGAGAGGCACAGGCAAGCCAGGCGAGGCGGGCGTTACCGATCGCCGATCTAGGCGCCAGCTTTGAGACGGAGTGGCCGACGTCCTGTGGAGCGCAGTTGCCGCTGCGCCAGGGACAATGGGCCTGGGCACGTTGGTGCTGGTGGGAGTCGCGGTGCCGCCAATCGCCGCTTGCGCCAGCGGTGGGGCGATTCGTTGTCAGGTAGCTGCGGCCTGACCTTGGCGGTGCTCCGATGGCCTTACTGCCACCGACAACGCAGCCATGATCGGCTGGCGGCGACCCGGCGCTTTGCCAGGGGCTTCCGGCAGTTCCACAAGCCCTGGAGTGGCGACGCGACTGGCCCTGGAGCACGCCGATCTCTCTATGGTCCGCGCTGAGTTTTCTTTCCCTTAAGCTGAAGGGCGCTTTACCGGTTGGCCAATTGGCTCCAGCTGAGGCTAGCGATCAGGCTTCAGCCCCGCTCCACGATCGCGATCAAGCCGTTGGAAACGGCTGATGCTGAGCAGGACACTGTCGGCGTTGGTGGCCGGCGAGAACTCAATGCCTGGCGACGTGGGTTCACACCCAGGCCGAGATCTGGAATGGCGCTTGGCGCATGCTGTGGGCGTCTCCCTTGGCATCGCCTCCCTGCTGCTGATCGGTGCCTCCACTTGACGGGGTTGCTTCCATCGCTGCGGCGAGGTGCGTGCGGGAAGGCCGGAGAACGCATCATTTAGGATTCTCCCACCCGCCATGGCCTTTGACCGCCCCCGCAACGCTGGGTCCACGATCGTGCTGTGCACCCGGCCTGAAGCGATTCAAAAAACTGCGCCCAGTGATCCTGGCTTTCAGGCGGCTGCCGACCGCGCGACCCGGGTTGGTGCTTGACCGCCAGCGCACCGCGAATGGTGAGCCAGGTGATGGAAGGCTGTTCGCGCCTGTGGCGCCGACGCGACCTGGCCCTGATGGCAACCGCGCCAGACCTCACCACGTCACCTGCGCGCCTTTGAGGGGTTTGCGCGAGGAGTTAGCGAGCACCGTCCCGGACCTGGTGCTCGTACAGGGCGACACCAGCACGGCCTTCGCCTCAGCCCTTCGCCGCCTTCTACGGCAGATCCCCGTTGCCATGGGAGGCGGGGCTGCGCACCGACAACCTGCTCGACCCTTCCCGAGAGGCCAACCCGCCGCCTGATCTCACAGTTGGGCCAGCTCCATTTCGCCCCCACCGGCGTTCCGAGCCAACCCCAAGGCTTCCGGCGTGGTCGCAGGATCCTTGGTGACGGGGAACACGGTTGATCGGACCGCCCTGCTGGCGACATGCCCAAACCGCCCCCCAAGCTGCGAGCTTCCTGGCCTCAAAACTGCAGGAGCAGCCGGTTGATCCTGGCCACCGTGCACCGGTGCGCGAAAACTGGGGCGAGGCGGGCTCGAATCGAATCGGCGGGGCTTCCTGGAGCTGCTGGATCGTCACCCGGACACAGCCCTGCTTGCTGCGCTCACCGCAATCCCACCGTGCGCGAAACCCCTCGAGGGCCCTGCTGGGCCACCACCCGCCGCGCCTTCCTGACCGAGCCCCTGATTACGACCGGCTGGGGCGGCGATCCGCGGCGCCACCTGTTGCTCACCGATTTTCCGGCGGCCTGGCAGGAGAAGGCCCCTGCCCTGGGCAAGCCGGTGCTGGTGCTGCGCCGCACCACCGAGAAGGCCTGAGGCAGTCAGCGCCGGAACGGCCAGCTGATCGCACTGATTCGGGAGGCGATCGTGCGTGCGAGCGAGCCTTCTGCTGGATGATGCCGGCGCCTATCGAGCCATTGGCCCAGGCCCCCGCAATCCCTTCGGCGACCGGGCCAGGCCAGCGGCCCGCATCCCTGGCGCCAGCCGTGAATTTCTGGCTGGAACGAACAAACAATGAGCTAAACAGCTCCTTGAACAGATTCCGCTGTGCGCCTAGGCCCGCTCGGATGATTTGGCCAGGGCGGCAGATCCGATGAAACAAACGGGGTGCCGGGCTCGATGCCTTCGAGGATCTGGGTGTTGCGTGCCACTGCTGGAGGCCCAGCGTCACCGGCCCTGGAGAGGTGGGCTCATCGGTCCTTGCCTCGGACCCCAGAAGTCCATTACATGCGTGCAACGCCTCGGCGTCAGCCACTATATCTGTAAATCGCATGAGCAGATCTCTCGTCGTCGTCAACGCTTTCTCGTATGAAGATTCTGATGCTCCGGCGGTCCACATGCGCATAAGTGGTCTGATCCGTCATGTCCTCACACTGAGTTCACACTTCAATACTGCGAATAATAGATAATAGAAGAGATATATCGATAATAATACAAAGGTCGTGACGGTGCACATTAGTCCTGCTTCTCGTGGTCGCGATGCGCAGACAGCTCGAATGTCACGTGATGGCACAGCACTACCATAGCACTGGGCCCCCTGACTCAAGAACAACCCTGCCGATACACTTTCCGATTGTGCTCGCACCGCCTTCAAGCCCCTGGGCCCAGCTCCACCACCGAGGAACTCAGACTCGCATTGGCCGAGGGCGGAGAGGTGTGGCGTGCGTCACGAAGCGCCGGATCAGCGAGCGTGAGTGATCACCCCATGCAAAAACACATCGCTCGATGCTTCGCGCCGATCGACATCCTCTCCCTCCCACTGTTCCTGATCCTATCTGTGCTTAAGTAGCGCGCGTAATGTCCCAACATTCAGTAGTAAGACCCAGACTTTCTCTCACGGGCGCGGTAAAGGTTCCGATCTCGCGAGCTGCCTGACTTACGCGGTCATGATCAGAGGCTCTGATCTCATTGGTTCGTGAATGTACTTAAAAGTCGTTCCTAAGAGGCTGATCTACTGTACCGATCGCTCCTCTGCTCAATGACATTGGTGTCGGCCTATAGTGAGCCAAGAGACTGACACTCCCAATAGGGTAATGCTAGTATGACGTCGCTGCTAATCCTTACGCGTTGGTCCGCTTGATCGCAGGACGAGGAGGGTCTGCTCGAGGATGGCGAATTCCTGGCTGATCGCTCCAAAAGGCTGCGCGCCGTTCCGTACTCCGAGGCGGTGCGGGCGTACTCCGCCTCAGCCTGCGCACCTGGCCTTGAAGCTCGTTCTCGCGGTCCGTGAAGGTCGCCGCTGTCCATCGAGGCAATGGGCTGACCTTGCCGCACGCCTAGGGGCCTTCCACCACATGCTAAAGGCTTTTCCAGCACACCGCCAGCGTTGGACTTGACATTTGACGCTGCGACAGCTTCAAGTTCGCCGGTGCTGGTGACAACCCCCGGCAAGGTTGGCGCGGCTCGCGCCAGGCGGTATGCGTCCGTATATATTGCGCACGACTCCAGCAGATTAGACGTCACAGTAGCGTGTCACTCGACGCGACCACGCCTCTCAGAAGCTGGCGGTCTGAGTGCTGGCTGGTGCTGGGCTCTTAATTAAGAAGAGATGCAACGCGCGGTCATCTCGCGCTTCTGCGTTCTCTCGTTTGCTGTCGAACAAGCGATATCGTCTGGGATAAAGAGAGCTGCCGATCGCTGTTCCCCAGTCTTCCTCTCGCACGAGAGTCGAGAAGAGCGCTGCTAGACCTCTGTCACCTCGCTTGCGCCGCTGGGGTGGAGGATGCGGCGAAAGGCGGCGCCGCGAGAGATTTGAGCCATGCCTCGAAAGCCGGAATCGTCGGACTGCCCACACGTTGGGCAAAAATCCACCCTTTCTAATGCCCTGGTGGCCAATGCCCAGCCCAGGCCGCCAATTTTCCCTCTGGACACGAATCGAGTCCGAAACTGTGGCAGCGTGGCTCGTTCCAGGACCCCCGGCTTTGAAGTTGCTCTCGGATGTGTCCAGCTTTCCAAGGAGATTCATTTCCAACCCGGGTGGAGTTCGTTTGACTCGCCGGGGTGTCAAAGGGGCGAGCCAGGGGAAAGGGCTGGGCCAACAAATTTCCTCGCCACCATCCGCGAAGTCGACGGCGATTCGTGCATTGTGGTGCGCTGCTTCCGCGATGACGACGTGATCCACGTCTCCGGCCAACGTTGACCCGGGGCGGGACGCCGAGATCATCAACCTGGAGCTGGGGCTGGCCGAAACCTGGCCCAGGTGGAGAGAGCGCGGCGAGCTCGGGGCTGAAGAACAGGATGCGCACCTAGGCAAGGAGGCGCTGGCTTTGAAGGACCAGATCCTTTGAGCGCATTGCCAACCGGTGCTGGACGGGCCGGTGGGGCGGGCCCGCATGCCTGCGGCCTGGGAACGAGGGAGGAACTCGCGGTTGCTGCGGGCCCCTTGGCCTGCTCACGCTCAGCCGATCATCTACGCCACCAACGTGAGCGAAGACGCACCTGTCCCGGCGGCAATGCCTACCCAGCCGTGAGACACTGGCGACCAAGGAGGCGCGGAAACAGTGGCGCATCTCAGCGCAGGTGGAAGCCGGAACTGATCCCGAGCTCCGCCCGAAGAGCGGCCGACTATCGAGTCGAAGGACTAACGGTGTCAGGCGAAGGCCGGGCTTGCGTAGCCTGATCGGCGCCCACCACCGCCTGCTGGCCTGCGCACCTACTTCACCACGGTGAGAAGGAAACCCGCGCCTGGACGATCACCGCCGGGCATGACCGCTCCCCAGGCGGCCGGCGTGATCCACACTGATTTACGAGCGGGGCTGCATCCGCGCCCAGACGATCGGCTACAGCAGCTGCTCGAAGCCGGCTCTCCCCCTGGGCGAGGCCCGCACCAAAGCTGGCTGCGCAGTTGAGGGCAAGGAGTATGTGGGTGTGCGTGAAGGCGACGTGATGGGATTCCTATTCAAACGTCTGTACGACCGCTCAGGCCGCTCGTTGAGGCGACTTTGATCCGATTCTGCAGGCCGGGAGGGCTTGCCCCAGACTGGCTGCAGCTGCATGAGTCCTGCGCGACGCATGGCTGAATAGTTTCCAGCGTCGAGCCACCGCCCCGTGGATCCAAGCGTCACGCGCACACCCAAGGCGCAACGATTCCGCCTCCCCAGAGGCAAGCCCACGAACTTCGATGGCGTCAAAAAAGGAGCTTGCACCGCCGCATGCGCAAACGATCCGACTACGACGGACTGGAGTACGGCACCGAACCCCTGACCCCATGAAGCTGGCGGGCTGGGTCGCCAAAAAAACCGCGGCGAGTAGGACCTGGAGAGATAGCTCACGCGTCTGGCGAGATGATCTCATATACTAGTCCGTGACTGCAACTCGGAATATAAGAAAGTCTAGTGTCACTGACACGCACATAGATCATCATGTCTTCTCACGCTGCCATCGCCAGCTCAAGTGCTACTGCAGGAATCCGTCTCACGGTGCGTTCTCTATATATATATGTGGCACATAGAGAGAGTCAGGCAGTCCACCGTGACACTCGGCTGCTGAGAAACGCGTTCTTACGCCATCACACTCAACGCGAGCGCCTTGCATATAAGCTTCCGGGTGGCATAACAGCGTAGTCTAAGAGCGTCCTTTCGATGAATGTGGGCGAGTGCGGCGCACTCTTGATGAGAGAGATGACCGTCCCGATAATTGATAAGCTATTATTCGAGTCTGCTCTACCAGTCAACTTTTGACTCAGTGCTACGCTGCAGCTCGTGCGTGCTCTCATATGTCTCGAGACTGAGAGATTTGTATATATAATTAAATTCAGTCAGTGCAGACGCACCAGATCTGTGCGGTGTCGAGCAGTCCTGATTCTGAGTTACTGCTTGACTCCGCTACTTCGTGCGTTCTGCACTCTGTTGGCTCCGCTGAAATGTTGTTCAGTGACAATGAGCGTCTCACTGGCGTGCGAGTGGTGCGCGCGCGAGTGTTCTGAGAAGAGCGAGAGTAGTTGATTAGACGCGAGCACTGTAATGAAAAGGCTAGAAGTAAGAGACGAGCGAAGGAGGAGTTGAGATACAGTATACGTGTCTCCATACTATGACGAAGCGGGTGGCTACAATCCATCTGTCGTCTTTAGGGGTTGTCGTGCTGAATTTAGAATACATATTCTCTCGTGATTCATCATCCGTATGTACTATGCTGTCGGAATTTCAGAGTGACTGAGTGGCTGATCTGCTTTCTATATAATACTCAGGCTGATAATAATACGTGTTCTCACTGCTCTGCTAGACAGGCGTGTGAATGTCTCCGATATATTGTGGCGGCCGCCTCTCGTATGAGATGACGCGCGAGATATCCCTCTCATCGTGCACGTCGACACAGTATGCATTACTGCGGACAGCGTGATGAGCTCGTACACTATAGCGCTAATGCAGTACCTAGTAAGACGCGCGCGGTTCTAAAATCTCGAATCTTGCTGACGCGCAATTCACGCGATACGCAAATATACGGCATACGTGAGAGAGAAGAGAGAGACTCTTTCATAGTATGAGTCAATAATTAGACATAAGAAACACAACATGCTGATAAAGATATGGGCTCGCTTAGAATAATCACAGGTGTCTAAGGCAAGCCCAGCGCTAGAGAGGCGAATTTAAAAAGCGAACTTGGCAACGCTGACTGACTGAAGCGCCCAAAGCTCGATCCAGGGCTGAGCGGCTTGCCGAAGAAGCAGGAATTTTGATTAAGAATCAGGACCGATCACATAGGCGCGCGAAAATGTGCAGCCAGTTTCAAGGCCAAACAACCGCCAAAAGGATTCGCCGCAAAGATAGAGGGACGCGAGTGAAGGTACCGGTGTCGCTACTCTCTGGCGCTGATTCGAAATATGGCTAGTCGTGCTGGATCTCACATAGTAAATGTTTAGTTAACTTGTGTCCCCGCGTGCTCGCAATAATCGAAATGCAACCACATCGACTGATTACAAGACTGCGCGTCTGTCGTAATCTTCTCATGAATCTAGGCAGCTTTATCACGTGTTCGCTCGCTAATAGAGAAACATCCTCGTTCTCCGATGCCTGCGTTATAGCCTGACATCCGCCTGCAGACAAAGTGAAACACCCAGCTTCAATCTCGCACCTATCGGTCGTCTTCGCTAGTGCGTGCTTTTGAGTCATATTAATAAGAACAATAGTGACTATACGGTCGCGAGCCTGATAGATTAATCTCACTCTTCTTACTCTTTATATAATAAGTCATGGGTGAGAAGGAACATCATATTTTATTCTGATAAGTCGGCAACCTCGCTCTGCTCGCGGTGAAATAGCTACGATGCTCCTCAGACTCGCGCATCTGCCTCGCTAAACGTAACCCAAATGAAGCTCGTCCCGAATGGCCCCTGTTTGTCTTTCTTGCCAGGGATGGACGTAGCGCTGAATTGTTTGCGCCCCAGTGGCGGATTGAAAGCTGCCTTGATATTCGATGTTCTGTTCGAATCCCCGCAGACGATCTAACGGGGTGCGGACGGCATTGATCCAGGCAAGATAGCCAATTTGATCAGGCAGGGAAAAGAAAACTCGGTCTCCCTCGCGTCCCCCTATCTTTGCGGCGAAGTTTTGGCGGTTTGTTTTGGCCTTGATGAAAAAACTGGCTGCCACATTTTTCCGCGCCTATGTGATCGTCTGATCTTAAATCAATCCTGCTTCTTCCGGCAAAAGCCGCCAGCCCTGGATCGCTTGGGGCGCTTCAGTCAGTCAGCGATTGCCAGGTTCGCTGTTATCGCCTCTCTAGCCTGGGCCTGACTTCTTTTCTGATTGCGCCACCAAAAAAGTCTCCATCCTTTAGCCAACGGAGAATTTGTGGAGGCAAGCCATGCAATCAGTAAGCCCTCCCAGTGCTGCTTGGCGGTTGGGTCTCTTCTCAGTCAATCAATTTAGAGCCACTGCCTCTTGAGGCGTATTGAGCAGCCTGTTCTGGTTTTTGGCGTTCAAGAAGCGGATCGGCTCCTCCTTCCGTAGAAGAGGCGGCCAGATTTAGGCCGGTATCTGCCGATTCCCAAACCGTGCTGCTGCCGGGCAGTGGACATGGCTTTTTTGCTGGGGAAAAAAGAGGAACAAGATCAGCCATATTTTGAAACCACAAACTTCTGCGGGATAGAAATGATTTTCAGCTCACCTCTCCAAATCTATTCGGCGCGCAGTCGTGGGACGGCATGATCCAACGCATGGCTGGCGATGGCACCGCTCCAAACTGGGACTGCGCGCCCAATTCTCTCTGCTATTGATGCTCTTTCCGTTTCACTGGGCGGAACAATTGGAGGTCAGGCTTTCAGTACCGCAAGATCCACGCAACGGGCGGTTCCAGGGCGGAAGAAGGGCAGCCCCCGCGCCTTGTCACGAAACAATCCAGTCTCATTCGCTACAGACAGATCGGGTTGGCGGGGCTAGCTGCCGATCGCGCCTTATGCTTCAGCACGGATCAGTTTTCCGCTCGCCCGCTCCAGCTTCAATGCCCCAAAGCCATGTCCAGCCCAGCCCGCGATCAAGCCCTTCGTGATTCGTTGCTCGTCCGTTTCACCGCTGCTTCTGCCGCCGGCAACAGCCAAGCATGAAAATGGCCCTGAGCCAAGGGAAGCCGCCTACGCGGGCATTCACCTGAACAAGATCGGCCGCTTCGACGCGGCCTCTCTACTGAAGATCGAGTTCAACGGATCCAGCAGATAGGAGCTGGCTGAGCGGCGTACAGCCCAGGCCTGACTCCGGCCGCAGGTTTTTTTGGCGACCCAGCCGCCCCCAGCTCATGGGCAGAGGGTTCGGCCTACTCCCAGTCGTCGTATCGGATCGTGCGAATGCGGCGGTGCAGCGCTTTATTGGACGTCGAAGTTGTGGGGCTGGCTCTGGGAGGCGGAATCGTTGGCCGCCTTCGGGTGTGCCGGACGTTGACGCTTGGATCCACGGGGTCGGTGCGGGCTTCGAAGCTGGAACTGGGAATGTCAAAGGCCCATCGCGCGGCGGTTTGCAGCTGGCAGCCAGTCTGGGGCAAGGGCCCTCCCGGCCTGCAGGAATCGGGATCAAAGTCGCCCTCACGGCGGCCTGAGCGGGGCAGACGTTGAATAGGGAATTCCATCACGTCGCCTCGGCTACCACATACTCCTTTGCCCTCACTGCGGCAGCCAGCCTTTGGTGCGGGCCTCGCCCAGGGAGCCGGCTTCGCAGCAGCTGCTTGGTAGCGATGATCTGGGCGCGGGATGAAGCCCCCTCTCGAAATCGTTGTGGATCACGCCGGGCCGCCTGGGAAGCGGGATGCCGGCGGGTGATCGTCCAGGCGCGTTTTCCTTCTCACCGGTGGGAAGTAGGGCGCAGGCCCAGCAGCGGTAGGTGGCGCCGATCAGGCTACGCAGCCCGCCTTCGCTGACAACCGAGCCCTTCGAGGTAGTTCGGCCCGCTCTTCGGCGCCGAGCTCGATCAGTCGGCTTTCCAACCTTGCGCTGAGATGCGCACTGTTTTCCGCGCCCTCCTTGGGTCGCCAGGGTGTCTCAACGGCTGCGGTTGAGGCATTGCGCCGGACAGGGTCGTCTTTCGCTCACGTTGGTGGCGTAGCATGATCGGCTTGAAAGCGTGAGCAGGCCAAGGGCCGCAGCACCGCGAGTTCCTCCTCGCCAGCCCACGGCTGCGGGCCGCCCACCGGGCCTCCAGCACGGGTTTGATGCGCTCAAGGATCTGGTCTTCAGCCAGCGCCTCCTTTGCTGGTGCGCATCTGTTTCTTCAGCCGCTCGCGGCTCTTCTCCAACCTGGCCAGGGTCGGCCAGGCAGCCCCAGCTCCAGGTTGATATCTTCGGCGTCCCGCCCTGGGTTCAACGTTGCCGGAGGAACGTGGATCACGTCGTCATCGCGGAGCAAGGCACCACATTGCACGATCGCGTCGACTTCGCGGATGGTGGCGAGGAATTTGTGCCCAGCCCTTCCCCTGGCTCGCCCCTTTGACCAGCCCGGCGATGTCAACGAAAACTCCACCCGGGGTTGGAAGATCTCCTTGGAAGCTGCGACACATCCGAGAGCAACTTCAGGCCGGGGGTCTGGAACAGCACGCTGCCCACCGATCGGGCTCGATCGTGCAGAAAGGGGAAATTGGCGCCTGGGCCTGGGCATTGGCCACCAGGGCATTGAAAAAGGGTGGATTTGCCACGTTGCGGCAGCCGACGATTCCGGCTTTGAGGCATCGGGCGCCAAATTCTACGTGGCGCCCCTTCGCCGCATCCCTCCCACCCCAGCGGCAAGCCACAGTTTTCGCCGCCACAGGAAGACTGGGAACCAGCGATCGCGCAGCCCCATCTCCCGCCGCACCCTTGAGCCCGCACGCCGGTGTGAGCGCTCCGCCCCCACGGTTGCCCTGTTCCCCAGCCCAGACCACCCAAGCCCAGCGCCGGACCCGCCGCCTGTTCTGTGATTCGCCTGGTCGGCCTGCTTGCGTGGCCGGCGGTTCTGGGCCTCTGGCAGCGTCAAAACGCGCCAGCTCCCAAACGGGATCTGACCCCCTACACCGCCCTGGCCGGAGCGGCGGCACTTGCGCGGGTGTCCACCAGCACCGGCGAACTTGAAGCTGTCCGCAGCGTTCAATGTCAGGTCCCAAGCGGTGGCGGTGTGTGGAAAGCTTTATGTGGTGGAAGGCCAGGCGGTGCGGCAGTCAAGCCATTTGCCCTGATGCGACAGCGGCCGACCTTCAGGACGCGAGGCCGAGACGAGCTAAGGCCCAGGTGCGCCCAGGCTGAGGCGGAGTACGCCCGCAGCGCTCGGAGTTACGAACGGCGGCGCAGCCTTTTTGAAGCACGGTGCGATTCAGCCAGGACGATTTCGCCTTCCTTCGGCACCCGGCTGCCTCACCAGCAAGGCCCGCCCTTCGATGCCGCCAGGCAACGCAGCAGCCAGCGCAACGTGGAGCGCGGAGAGCTGACGAGTCCGCGCCCCCTTTGTGGGGTAGATCCACTCAGCGCGTCGCTGATCCCGGGCGCTTTCGTGACCCCACCAACCTCCGCTCGGCCAATGCCGGGCGCCCGAGTTCCTCGGTGGTGGAGCTGGCCCAGGGGGGCTTTGAGGCGGATGGCGAGCGTGCCGGAAAAGTGATATCGGCAGCGCGTTGTTCTTGGTCAGGCGGGCCAAGTGCGGGTGGATGCCTTCCTGATCGCCGTTTCCGCGGGCACGGGTGCGTCGATTCGCGCTCGGGCTGTCGGAAACCAACAATCGTTCACTCTTTGAGTGAAACTGCGCTGGTGGATCCCCCACGACGAGCTGCGCATCGGCAATGGACCGCCGACATCGATTTCCAGACCGGCACCCTCGCCGCCGGAAACCCTCGTTCCCACTGTGGCTGTGGTCACCGAGGGCGCCGGCCGGGGCGTGCTGGGGTTCGGCAAGACCGATCAGCCCACCTTCCAGGCGGTGACGCTGGCGCTCCAGCAGTGGCCGCAACACCCAGATCCTCGAAGGCATTCGACCCGGCACCGGTTGTTCATCGAATCTGCCGCCCGGGCCAAATCAATCGAGCGGGGACTAGGCGCACAGCGGAATGTGTTCAAGCTGTTAGCTCATTGTTGTTCGTTCAGCCAGAAAATCACGGGCTGGCGGCCAGGATGCGGGGCCGCTTGGCCTGGCCGTCGCCGAAGGATTGCGGCCTGGGCCATGGCGGGCATAGGCGCCGGCATCATCCAGCAGAGGCTCGCCTCCCGCACGGATCGCCTCAGAATCAGTGCGATCAGCTTGGCCGTTCGGCCGCTGGACTGCCTCAGGGCCGCTCGGTGGTGCGGCGCAAGCACCAGCACCGGCTTGCCCAGGGCAGGGGCCTCCTCCTGCAGGCCGCCGAATCGGTGACAACAGGTGCCGCCGCGGATCGCCGCCACCAAGCCGGTTCGTAAATCAGGGGCTCGGTCAGGAAGGGCTGCTGCGGGTGGTGGCCCAGCAGGGGCCTCGAGGGGTTCGCGCCACGGTGGGATTGCGGTTGCAGCGCCAGCAGCAGGGCTGTGTCCGGTGACGAATCCAGCAGCTCCAGGAAGCCCCGCCCGATCGATTCGAGCCGTCGCCCCAGTTTTCGCGACGGTGCACGGTGGCCAGGATCACCCGCTGCTCCTGCCAGTTGAGGCCAGGAAGCTCCAGCTGGGGGCGGTTTGGGCCATTGCGAGCAGGGCGTCGATCACCGTGTTCCCCGTCACCAGGATCCTGCCGAAACCACGCCGGAGGCCTTGAGGTTGGCCTCGGGAAACGCCGTGTGGGGGGCGAACAATGGAGCTGGACCCAACTGTTGAGATCAGGCGGCGGTTGGCTCTCTTCGGGAAAGGATCGAGCAGGTTGTCGGTGCGGCCAGCCCCGCCTCCACATGGCCAAGCGGGATCTGCTCGTTAGAAGGCGGCGAGGGCTGAGGCGAAGGCCGTGCTGGTGGTCGCCTGTACGAGCACCAGGTGGGGACGTGTGCTCGCTGAACTCCTCGCGCAACCCCTGCAGGCCGCGCAGGGTGACGTGGGTGAGGGTTCTGGCGCGGTGCCATCAGGCCAGTCGCGGTCGGCGCACAGGCCGAAAAACAGCTCCATTCACCTGGCTCACCATTTCGCGGTGCTGGCCGGCTCAGCACCACCCGGCCGGCGTCCGCAGGGTCGGCCAGCCGCCTGAAAAGCCGAGGGGATCCTGGCGCCAGTTTGGATCGCTTCAGGCCGGGTGCCCGGCACGATTCGTGACCAGCGGGCGGGGGCCGCGTCAAAGGCCATGGCGGTGGGGAGAATCCTAAAGATGCGTTCTCCGGCTTCCCGCAAGCACCTACGCACGCAGCGATTGGAAGCAACCCGTCAAGTGAGCAGCCCGGAATCAGCGAGCAGGAGGCGATGCCAAGGAGAGGCCCAAGCACGCCAAGCGGCCATTCCAGATCTTCGCCTGGGTGTAAACCCACGGTCGCCAGCATTGAGTTCATCGCCGGGCCAACCACGGACAGACGTGTCCCTGATCAGCATCAGCCGTTCAACGGCTTTTGATCAGCGAAACGGTTGGAGTGGGGCCTGAAGCCTGATCGCTAGCCTCAGCATGGAGCCATGCGACCAAAACCGGTTAAAGCCCCTTCAGCTTAAGGGGAAAGAAAAACTCAGGGCTGCGACCATAGAGGAGATCGGCGTGCCCAGGGCAGTCGCCGCCGCCACCCCCAGGGCTGTGGAAACGCTCGAGCCACTGCAAAGGCGCCGGGGTCGCCGGCCACGCCGATCATGGCTGCGTTGTCGGTGCAAGTTAGGCCAGCGGAGCCTACCCGCCAGGTCAGGCCGAGCGTTCTGACAAACGGAATCGGCCACCGCTGGCGCAAGCGGCGTATTTGGCGGCCCACCCCTCCCCAACAGCACCCCAACTGCCCCAGGCCATTGTCCCTGGCGCAGCGGCAACTGCGCTCCACAGACGTCGGCCACTCCGTGCTCAAAGCATGGCGGCCATATCGGCGATCGGTAACGCCGCCTCGCCTGGCTGGCCTGTGCTCTCCCCGTTCGCCAGTTTCTGCGGTCAGGCGCACACCGCGGGTCTTGAGGCCACTGAAGCTGAAGTCTAGGGATAGAAGCCCCCGTTCCGGGCGGGAAGACGCGCCCCTGGGGAAAGCGAAAGCGCAAAGCGGGTCGCGGCGCTTGCCGCCGCCTCGATCGCCGGGCCACCTGGGGTTTTATCCCAAGAACCCCAGCGCACGGGCGACTTTGTCGAAGGCCTCGCCGCGGCGTTCGTCATGGCTGCGGCCCAAGGCGGGTTGTAGGCCCCACCCATCGGACGCGGATCAGTTCGTGTGGCCGCCGCTGACCAACAGGACGAGGATGGGTCCCTTCGGGCAGTGGCTCCCCCAGCAGCACGAACAGAGGTGCCCTTCGAGGTGGTTGGATGGCCAGGAAAGGGCAGGTCGTGGAGGCGGGCCCAGGGTGCGGCCGGGGGTGAGTGAGCCACCAGCAGGGGGCGCCCACCAGGCGGGAGCGGCGGTAGGGGGGGGCGGCGATCGCATCGAGATCACTGAAGGCCAGGCCGGCGGTGGCCATCACCTCGGCGCATTCATGCTGGGCAGGGCTTCGACGTGGCGCGGAGGCGATGTTCCGGCAACCACCCCGCCCCAGCGCGGCGTGCTCTCCATCTGGGGACGGCCACGGCGCTGGCCAGCACCTTGCTGGTCCACGCACCACGGCAGCAGCCGACTCGTCACAACTTGTTCGACGGCCAGGAACCCGTGGGCATGGGGCTCCCTGGGAACTCCCTTTACTGTCCGGAGTGACATCCTGCCCTGCGGGCAGGGTCTTTCCCAGGTAACCGGAACCGATGCGCCGCTCTTCGCCCCTTCTGATTTCCGCCCTTCTGATCAATCGGCTTCGCCCCCATGGCGCCAACGGCCGATATCCGCCGGGCTCACCCTTGCGCAGAAACCCCCCGTTTTCAGGAGCGCGCCAGTGCCGCCGCTACCCCCCAGGGGGCCAAAGGCCCGGTTCACCGAACTACGGCCAGGCTCTCTTGTGGCACCGATGGGCTGCCCCCGTCTGATCCGTTCGATGGGCCGGCCTTCAGGCCATTGGCCGGTGATTTCCTTGATCCCGGGGTCTTGCTTTTCCTCTACATCGCTGGCACGGATTTGGTGGGCCGGCGCCGCTTTACTTTGATGGCTATCCGCGGTAGCAAGGATGCCCCACCATTGCGTGAAAAATTTCCAGATCGGACATGCCCCTTGGCGTTCCAAATCCACCCCTGGCGGCTGCCGTCTTGGGCCCCCTTGCCAGCGTTCAATGAGTTCGTCAGTTGGAAAAAAATGAATTGAAGCCGACTCCAAAGTGACCGTCTCCCCCCCGCTGAATTCCCCTAACATGGAAGAAATTCCTCCAACCACCGCACCGCGGGGTCGTGGCTTGCCGGTCTGGTTTCACCTTTCACAGCCGGGCCTCACGATCGGATTTTCCGCCTTCTTCCCCGATTGATCAATTCGTGATCATTCGGCTTCTCTGGCGACTCATCTCTCTCTT
>Ga0163217_1067220_pt1 | contig 16242 bp, 22 predicted proteins | sample SynspAceP_FD_185933 | JGI IMG/M metagenome (GOLD analysis project Ga0163217, IMG submission 185933) | Saline lake microbial communities from Ace Lake in Antarctica - Synechococcus sp. Ace-P (PacBio error correction) | ecosystem: Environmental > Aquatic > Non-marine Saline and Alkaline > Saline ... | reverse complement strand
CGCTTGATTGCCAGCTCCCAAGCGGTGCCAGCTCTGACCAGGCCCGACTCGACGGATGCCTTGCTTCCAGAGGGCTGGGACCAAGGGGGAAACGCCAACCAGAACAAGCCGTTTTCAGCCGATGAGGCCAGCACTGACCGGTCCGCTGAAAAACCTAGGCCACAGGCAACCGCAGGCTGCTCAACCAGGACAGCCCCACCAAAAAGCCGAGCACCAGAGGCAGCCTGTAGCCCGCCGACCATGAACACAGCCCCGAGAGCAAGGTCCCCAGCAGCTGGCCCGCCGCATTGGCCATGTAATAGAAGCCACGTTGAGGCTCACCGATTCGGCATCGCAGAGGCCAGAACCATTGTAGCTGTGAATCGAGGAATTCATGGCGAAGACGGCTGCAAAGACTGCCAGGCCCCACCCACAATCACCACGCCGGATGGGTCGGCCCCGCGCCAGACGCACGGCGACAGGGCTGGAACGGCGAGTGAGCAGGGCGCTCCAGAACTGCACTGCCCTGCAGGGCCCGGCGGCCGCGCTGCCCAGGCCCGCGCAGGGGTTGGGCGCGGCCTAACGATCCGTAGCCGATCACCAGAGGCCCATGAAGCCGCCCAACCTCCCAGAACGCCCCAGCCAGGGTCGTCCCGAGGGAAACACCGGCAAACGCCACCACGAACCAAGATATCGCAGGGCACCAAAGAGAAAGAAACGGGCCAGCGACAACCTGTGATGCCCGGCCGCTCGTGGAGAAGAGGCCTCAAGTAAGGCCCGGCTTCTTCTTCATTCGGCCGATCTCGGCGGGGCAGCACCAAGGGTGCCGAGCAAGGTGAGCAGCAAGCCGCCAGCCATGCCGCCCGCGGCGGAGAACCGATGCTGGTGAGCAGCAGACCGCCGAGCGAAGGAACCGACGCCCTTGAGGGCATCTTGGAGCCGGTGAGGATCGCCACCCAGCGGTAACAGTTGCTGAGCTGCCCGGCTCGTCCAGGATCCTCCGGGCGTTTCCGGCACCACCGTTTTGATGGCGCTTCTTTTGGCGCTCATCTTGTTGAAAGATCCTTTGGCGATGCCGCTGATCGCCTGGCGGCCATCACGATAACCAGCGAAAACAACCGGGGCCAGCTGGCTGCACACCGGCGCCCACCAGGCATCACAGCGCCACGATCTGCAGCACCAGCCCGGCCCAGAGGGTTGAGTCGCAGGGCCGAAGCGGGCCGAGCCAGCCGCCAGTGAGGTTCGGTGACGATGCCGAAGAATTCGAGAACAGAAAACAGGAAGGGCGATTTCCCAAGAGGCAGTAACCGAGCTTGGTGGAAGTGGAAAACACCACCAACATTCCGCAGGGCCCCTGTCAGTTGAGCGTGAAAGCCAGTACGGACGCGGTGATCACCGCGACTTGCCGATCGGCGAGAGATGATGCGGCGAAAAAAGGCCTGGGGCCGGAGGCTGGAAATCGGGACGCCATGGCTCAAGCGCCCCTCCACAGCGGCCACATGGCAGGCCAGATCGGCCAGTCAGGCCAGCTGTAGGCCCACCGTTGTCGTACAGGCGTAGACCTTGAGCTGGCTTGCCGCCGGTCACCAGGGTGGAGAGACCGTCGACGATCGCACTGCGGGGATCATTGACGTAGTCGCAGGGACAACCAGGGGCTGTTTGCGTAGCCCAGGATTCCCTTGCAGGGAGCCGTTGGCGGCGGCCCTCAAACGCCGGCATTTCACCTGGCAGCACTCACCTTGCTGCTTCAGCTCCAGGACCACCATCGTTGAGTGAGGCCGTTGAGCAAAGGCACCCGCACGGCATGGCCGTCGAGCTTGCCGGCCAGATCGGGAAGATCAGGCCGATCGGCCCGGCCGATCGGTGGTGGGTGGCGGATCAGGCTCTGCAGGCCGGAGCGGGCCCGGCGCAGGTCGCTGTGCGAAGCCCAATCGACCATCAGCTAGGTTGCCTTGACGTCGTGAAGGGTGGTGATCGAGCCGTGGCGGATCCGAAGCGACTCATGAACCACCTTTCAGCAGCGGGGCAGGCAGTTGGTGGCTGCAGGGAGGCCCGCGGTGAGGCAGGCGGTGCGGCTGGGTCGTTATGACCGCGTGGTGATGCCGAACACCACGTTCAGGGCTTTCTCGCCGGCAATCAGGCCAACGCAACCGGACAGGCCAACGATCACCCGTTGCAGGCCCAGGCCTGGCTGAAGTAGGGCTCCAGCGCCGCTGGAGTCTTGAATTGGCCCTGCCACTTCGAGCACACGTCCACACCCGCCTCCCTCCCATGGCACGGCGGTTGGATCGGATTCCGCGCTAAACCAACGGTTCCGCCTGATTCCGCCGGCCCGATCAGGAGACCGGCGGGGTCACCGGGAGCGGCTGGATGCACGGGGCTGGACCAACGGCACTGAACCGGTCGAAAAGCTCAGCGAATGGGGCGGCACTGACGGTGGTGGCCTTGGGGTATGAGAGTGGACCACGAGAGGACCTGGCCGGCCCCAGAGGCCCGTAAAACAGGCGCCCGATCGCCCAAACCATTGATTTCCGCAGTTTCATGGAGGTGTCCGGCCGCCGCTGGCGACCAGGGGCGCACGGCGTCCAGACCAGAAGCCTCGCATCAATCAAAAACTTTGATTGGATTATGCTTCCGGTTAAAGCCAGCCCAGCCCTTCTGCTCCCATCCCTGAGCCCGCCCCGTCCCCGCCCCAACTGCAGCTGCCACCGGAACTCGGGGGGAATTTTTTTTGGGAAAAAAAAACAAAAGCCCAGGGGGGGACCCCCCCCCGGCCCCCCCCAAAAGCTTTTGCTCAAGGCCCCTCGGCGATCCGCTGCGGCTGCAGGTGATCCAGGCGCTGGCCGCAAGGGAGAGCGCTGCCGTCTGCGATCTCACCACCGACCTGGATTTCTCCCAGTCACGGTTGTCCGTTCCACCTTCAAGGTGCTCAAGACGCCGGCCTGCTCAGGCGACCGCCAACGGGCCGCTGGATCTTTACTACCAGCTCAACCTTGAGGCGCTTGAAGGCCTGCGCAGCTGGTTGGCCCAGCTTGAGGAACGCTGCCTGCTGCCCGCCGAACCCTGCTAGATCCCCTTGGTGGCAGCACCAGCTCCATCACCGCCCACCGCCGGGGTGGGTTTGCGCCGCGCACCGTCCCGCGTGGGTGATCGCGTATCGCTGCACAATCGCCAAAAACCCAAGCCGCTGCCCGCCCCGGTGGAGCGGACCCGGGAGGGATCGCCGCGATAAAAGCGCTTCAAACATCCGCTCGAGGTCGCCATTCGTCGTTGAAGCCGGCACCGTGGTCGCGCGATCTCCAGCTCCCACCCACTTGGTTCGCACCCAGGCAGCGCACCTCCACCACAACCGTTGATCCGGCTGTAGCGCACAGCGTTGTCCAACAGGTTGAGCAGGGCCCGGTGGCAGGCGGACGAATCCCCCCAAGCAGGCTGGAAGGTGGCTCGGGAAAGCTGAGCTGTACGCCCGCGCTGCCCGGCCAGGGGGCGCAGGGTCGTCCAGACCTCCTGCACCAGTTCGGACGAGAATCGAGCACCTCGTAGCGCGCCTCATCACGGGGGCAGGCTGTTTCTCCAGCTGGGAGAGTGTCGAGCAGATCGCCCACCAGGCTCTGCCAGCCGTTATTGCAGTTCCCGCTGCAGGCGCTCGATCAACTGTCGGTTAGGGGCCCCTGCGACTGGGCCGCCAGGCTGTCCACCGAAAGCAACAGCAATGAGGTGAAGCGGTGTCATTGAGTTCGTGCGGCCACATCCTTCACCAGCGGCCCTGATATTGGTCCCAAACTGCCCCGATTCAGGGATCCGGCCGGGCTGTTCAGCCACAGCCGCCACAGATCCATCCCTCCCGGCAGCAAGGTGACCTCGATCGGGTCCTCGCCCAGGGACCACTCCCGCCGCTCCGGCAGGCTGGTGCCGCAGCACGCTATGCACGGCCCTCCCCAGATCGTCTTGATTGGACCAGCTCAGGAAGGGCTGCCCGCGGCACCAGCTGGCCGGTTGGAATGTTCAGCAACCGCCTCGGGCTTGGCATTGATCGAATGAACCTGGAGGTCGTCATCCAGCAAACAGCCACCCCAACGGCGCCGCTTCCAACCAACGCTGCAGTTGCCCCCGGCGGCAGCATTCAGGTCTGGATCCCAGGTCCGGGCGAACGGCCGCGGGCCGATTGCCGCCCCCGGGCGAAGCCGCTCGAAGGCCAAAGCCCAGGCAAGCAGGAGCGCCCAGCCCGGCAGCGAATCCACGGCGTCATGGCAGGGATGCGTCACCCGAAGCGGTAGCCGGAAGGCCCCGCACGGTTGAGATGTGCAGCGGAGCGGAGGGATTGGCCTCAAGCTTTCCCGTAACCAGCGGGATATGGACATCCACCGTTTTGGTGTCCACGACGTAATCCGTTCCCCAGAACTGATCGATCAGTGGTTGCGGTTCCAGGGACCCGGCCAGGGTTCTGCATGAAGATTCAAGCAGCAGATACTCTCTTGGTGCGAGGGAGGACACAGTCTGACCGTTTCGCGTGACGCGGAACTCCATCGGATAGAGCGTCAGCTCCGCGTGAGCGTGAGCACGGCGCCCAGCGGAAATTTTTCAGCACTGTGTTGGAACGGCGCAAACAGGGCACAGGCAACGGGCCACTAACTCGGCGCAGGCAAACGGTTTGATCAGATAGTCGTCGGCACCAAGTTTTTCAAGGACAAGAACCCTGTCCGTTTCGTGTCACGCGCGACTCACCATCAGAATCGGTGTCAAAGGAATCAGAGCGGCGCAGGGGATGGCGGCAGGACAATCCAATCCGCCCAGGCCCCGGAAAGCATCAGATCCAGCAAAACAAGATCGAATCTTCCCGAGTTCCCTGGGCCTGGCTGGCATCGAATTGCTCAATCGCCTGACGTCCGTCAGCAGCGCAGGCCACATCGAAACCTCCGTGCTGCAGAACGTATCCGCCAAGGTGGTGCGCGATGCCATCGTCATCCATCAACCAATGAGCAAGCGCGGCATGCAGTCGCAATCTGGATCCTTCAAGCTAGGTGATCCATCTGCCGCTTCAGGCTCTCCTGCCAAAATCAGCTCTGTTTCGGCAGATTGGCTGATTCACCAGTGGGACGTGGGCCATCCATCTAAGCCAGCCCTCCGTCTCTTGAGTAGACAAGGCACCCGGAGTCACCGTGACGCGGGTGTGCAGTGAGGGCACTCGCTTAGTTCCTGGTGGGTGAGGCGAAGGTTGAGCCGCAGACCCTGCTCGCAGACCTGGCCGTAATCCCTGGGCCAGCAAGCTCCAGAAAACCGCCGAATTCGCCTCCTCAACCCGGCGCAAACCCCAGCAAGGACAACATCCGTTTCCGCCTTGGTTGATAACGGCTGACCACTGCCTGCATCATCGCCATGGCGAGATGGGGCGATTGCTCATCGCGGCACAGGGACAAACAGAGCATGTCGCTATCGCCAGAGCGTGACGCTTTCAAGGCCCAGCACGTTGGTAAGCGGTTACCGAACGGCTTCATTGGGCCCGCCAGCCCCAGCAACAGGGATCGCCATGGATGGTGACGGCTTCCAGCTTCACCATTCCCCGCACCACCAGCCAGATGCAATTTCTGAGCAAAGGAAACGGCGCTTACCTGCTGTGATGGCAGCAAGTTGTGATTGCGATAACTGGCGTTTCAACGGACATTCTCGAATCGCATCACTGCGACCGGTATGGCGAAACGCGCACTCGGTGAACCCATTGGTTTTCTTCGTAGCGAAAGGACGCTCAACGACTGTATGGAAGAAGGACAGACCGTTAGGCAAAGGGCGATGAGCGGGCTGGTTAACCATGGGTAAGGAGGGCTCCGGCTCCCTTCACCCAGAGGGAGCAAAAAGGGCGGCCCGAAGGCCCCGGACAATCAGCGCAAGCGTTCTGCAGGCTGCCTGGCCCCAGCCACCAGGTCAGGTCAGGAGCCATCCTTCCCACGCCTTCTGGCGTTGTTGAGAATGGCGCCCCGCGCAAAGCGGCACATAACCAGGTCGTCAGCTTTGCCTGGGCGGACTGGCTGAGCAGGATAGCTGATTGGCTTGCGGATTGTTGCCAGCCTTGGCACATTGCCACTCGATAGGCCAACACCAGGTAAAGGGTGGAGATGGGTAGCTGTCAGCTCCGCGCGGAGGTTGGGTTCTTCCCCAGCCAGCATGGCTGTTGAGCTGGATGGTTATTGAGAGCAGCAGGCCCCACTTCTTGAGGTTGGGAAGCCACGAATTTACCGGCCTTGTTCTGAACGGCCGCCGCTTTTGATCTTTGCCCTTCCACGGGAAAGCCTGCGTTTGAGGAGCCGATGACCCGGCGTGTTCTGGTCACACCGGACACTCCTTCTTTGCTTTAGCCGCCCACGCCAACGGGCCACTTGACTGCCTTCCCCCACCCACCTTGCTTTTCCAGGTTGGGGAAAAAGGTGGAGAGGGAGTTGGTGAAGGCGAAAGGTGGTACCGGAGCCATCGGAGCGATGCACCACCGTGATCTTTCCGGCCAGAGCGAATTCAGTGCTCCAATCGGTGCACACCAAGGAAGACAATCCCGCCCACTTGCTTTCTGGGTGAGCCTGAGGTTGCAACCAGGCTTGTTGAAGCGCAATGGCAATCGTGCCGCCAACGGTATGCATTGACTGAAACAACGGCCTTCGGCGTTACTTTTGGCAGCATCAGCCGAGGCTGATCGGCTTCATCGGTGGCGGCAAATCACCGGTGCAGCGATGAATGCCGGACGCCAGCTCCTGAAACCCACCGACTGGTAGTTCACCTTGGACGCCTGAATTGCAAAGAAAAATCTGAGAAGGCGCGCTGATAGAAGGGAGCAGGGAAGCTGGCACCAGCGCCATTCAGCAGATTTTTTTGGGCTAGACCGTTGCGCCCGTGCCAATAACGGTAATAACACTGAGTACCAGAGCCTTCGTGCGAAGGTCATCAGAGCCAGGAAGCAAAATCCAAATCAATAGTTAGCAGGAAATCCGCAAGGATTGCATTAATATGAGAGTTAGAAGATATCAAGATTAGATTAAGAGTTAGGCATTAGTCGCAGATTTTCGGCCCATCAACGAAGATGGCGGTCACCAATGGCCACGGGTGGCCAGATCCAAACCTCTGCTCACTGGCCTGTAGGCGCCCAGCCTTGATTGGCTTTCCACCTTCCTTCCTGCCAACCCCGCCCGCCCCCCCAGACTCTTGCAAGGAGCTGCTTGAGGTTGCGGCCTCTGCCCTGCAGCCCACCAGCTCTGCATTGTCTTTGCCGTAGGTGCGCGTCGGCAGGGCAGACTTTCACTCGCCAGAGCGCCAAGGAGCGGCGACGCTTACCTGCCGCGGGCCAAAACCAGTGCCGCTGGTGCGCCAGCCGCCAGGCGGAGATCTCTGGATGCTCGACCCGCCCATCACCGCCTGGGCGGTCTGTCGCGGTCGATCCCGCAGCCACCACCTTCGGGCATGTGGTTCTGCAGCTGGAGAGCAAAAAGGCGATCGCCTTGAGATTCTGCAAAGCGCTCAAAGAACGGGGCTGGCTCTACCTAACCACGACGGCCCGTGCGTCGGGGGCCGCTTCCGCCCGAACCTTGCCCAAAACCCCCGGGCCTGGCAATCTTCAGACGACCCCTACCGCAGGCCTTGGGTCTGGGCCCTCAAACAAGAAAAAACGGATCGCCGCGGCGCCGTTGATTCCTTTCATGGAATTTCCGCTGGGGTGCCTGGCTGCGCAGCCGCAGCCTGCCGACCCTTCGACTCCCTACCACCTGGAGCCGCCCTGCCCGTCCGCCAGGGCCCTGGTCGGCTCCACAGGCCCGGCGTCCCACCTTGCGGGCTGGCCAAAACGAACCTCCGAGCTAAGTCCTGCTTGACCAAGCGAACTTGGCCGCGTAGCTCGGCGACACTGGCGATCAGGCTGGCCTGGGGGCAGCCGCAGCTGGTCAGCCTTGTGGTATCTTGCCGGTTTGCACCAGGCAGCCAGCAGGCCAGCAGCCATCGCCCCCGATCACATCCGCCTCCAGATCGTCGCCCAACCATCAGGCAGTGCTGGCGAGAATTCGTCGAAGCCAACCAGCTCGGCATAGAAGGAACAGCCGGACGGTTTTACAAGCACCACCGCCTGAATTACCGGCGGCCCATTCGATTCGTCTGAAGAAAGGCGCCGCGTCGAGCCAAAAGCCGCCCCCTTCAGCGGAAAATAGCGATTCGGCCGATGCCATCAGCGGCAGGCCCTGCTGAACGAAGCTGGGAAGACCCGGTTCAAGGCCCATACTGAAACCGTCGCCGGGCATCGCCAAGACAAGAACGCAATCGGTGGATCACCGGCCAGAATCGGCGAACAGCAACGGCATGGCTGGATTGCACCAGGAGATGGTCTCAAGTGAGGCCGCACAAGGTTAGTGCCGGGCGGGGCCAATGGGGCCATGAAACAGACTCAGCGGCCTTCGAGGCAAAGCCCATTCTCGCGCAGATCACGCAAGATCGAGCCATGGCCCCTTGGTGCCGTATTGGTCACGAAGGCGAAGCGTCAGTCCCCTGCCCGGGCCTCGCTTAAGACCTCAATGGCGCCGGGGATGCGGAGCCTGTCCTCGACCAGGACTCCGTTGATATCAAAAGGAAAGAGTGCTGCATCACGAGGCATCGGCGGTGGGAACCCCAACCCATCCGGCGTCTGGAAGCTCACACTAACGCATTTAAAAAGAAATGGCGCCAAAAATGGGCCCTGGCGGCCATGCCGATCGGAAGTGTCTTGATTACAAGTGGCGAGCTAGGAGTCTTCACAGCCCCAAAGCGAAAAACAGCCTGGCGGTTGCCATTGAAGAGAGGCCCATCGATTGCCTACATTGATAAGCGAACCAATTCAAAACATCATTGCTGACTAGGCACCGACTTGCAGCAAAGTCAAGGAACTTGGCGATCTTCCAAATCTGACCTGGTGCGTAGCTGCGGTTACCTGAGCCTAACAGAAGGATGCAGTGCAGCGGGCTCAATTTCACCGCGTTATATGAGGCCTGCCTCGAAGCCAAGGGGAGTTCACCCTTGCAATGCAACGGGGCGGAGTTGCGTCTCAAAGCTGCCGCAAACTCAGCTACATCGCCACGGTTCAGGCCATGGGAAATCTGCTGGTCGGCAAGGCCTAACACTGGGCTTCTCGACCCAAGCCCGGTCGTGATGATGGTTCGAAACTGAAGCTGGGCGCAAGCAGATTCCGCCTAGTCCCTGTCCGCAGCGAAGAAAGCGGACGAAGACTGAAACGCAACAGATCGGTCAAGCCCGCTTGAACGATCCAATTTGCTTGCCCTTGGCAACAGGGCACAGACATGTCAGGCTGGTATCTGTTCGTGGCGTTTCTCGGAATGGGGATTTCCCAAAGTGGGCTTGTTCCCGGTTTGGATCACCGGCTTACTTCAAGCTTTTGCGTATTTGGCGTTGTCCCCTGGGGCAGTGATGCCTTGCCCAGGAAACAACGCCGCCAACGCTGCAGAAGCGAACAATATCCCAAGGCCAGCGGAACATCGAACGCCAAACCTGCTGTCGAAGCAGGGAAACCACGGCGAGTATCTGAGCGCAAAAGAGAAAGAAAGCTGCTCGAGCGGATCCGCAAGCTCAAGGCACCGCGCTGGCGCAGTTTTGGCCCCTGTCGTTACGACTGGAGTGCTTGGCGCCTAAAGCGAAGGAGCGGTGCGTTTCCACGGAGGTGGAATGTGGCGCATCCCCCCGTTGCTGGCCAGCGTGCGCAGTTTCATTGCGCCCAGCCTGAAGCTGAACCGCAGGACGGGCACTGAGGCCTGGCAGGGGGCGCTTGCGCTCTCCATTCGAAAGTCAAGACCAATGGCGGCGAGGAACCGGATGCCCGCAAACGCGCCTCTCTACGTGCGCCGAACGCGCAACACTTCATACATATCTCTCAACCACGGCAGACGCCGAGCGAACCGCCTCTCACCAGCAGAAACACCCCCTGCATGTTGGGTCGAGCCAGCCAAGCGCCACGCCCAAAGGCAACCCTGATTTCAGGGAAGCAGAGCAAAGGGCGCGGGGAAATATCGTCCAACAGATGCAATGGTGGTGTTAGGTTTGATGAAGCCACCCACTCAATCCCATGACTGAGCCCACCTCCCGCTTTGGCTTCGTTGGAATTTTTCCGAAACCTGGAATGGCCGTCTTGCCATGCTTGGTTTTGTGATCGGCCTCGGCACTTGAATTGCTGACCGGCCAAGGCATCCTGGACTCAGATCGGTCTCGCTGAATTTAAAAGCATTATTTTCAAGTGCCAGGGTTTCCCAATTTTTTGGGGCCTGGCATTTTGCTTGGCATCAATAAATTTGATATGACAGACAGCAAGAAAGGCCAAAAAGAAAAATTGGCAACTTTCAACAAATCTAGATCGAGTGGATCGCAATCAAAATCGGAAATTGCAGATTGCATATCAAAGCAAAGCCTGAAAAGCCAAAAAAATTAAAGCTGTTGCCAAATAACCAACCTAATCTTACATACAAATTAGACCGCACTTCAAACTCAATTAGTACATGAGGGCCGCAACTACATCCTGTTGAGATCTTTAGAAATACAACTGCCAACAAAATAACAATGAATGTCAAATAATTCCGACTTTGTAAGCTCAGCGAAGAAAAGCTATTTCAATCCTATTAAGTCACGGAAAGAAGGCTTAGCTGGCTTTTTCATTAGAGACGCTCAAGGCGCTCGCCGGACTGAGGTCTACATACATCACCGATTCCACCTTCAAGAGGTGCTTCAGGATGGCGATTATTCGCTCTTGGCCTTCGATTTCAAGCCTGTTCTGTCAATTGCTGGGGCATTTCAGAGCAAATGCCCCCCACCAGCAATCACGGGGCAAAGCAGGTGAAGTAAACAATTTCCGAAAAGTGCTTCCATGGTCAGTTCGTCTAAGTTTTTCCATCCTAGTGTAAAGATTTGTCTTACCGTGGGTCGCGCAGCCCCTCTGGGCTGGCCATCCCCATCAAGCAGTTTATCTGCTCGACATCGTTCAGAGCACATCGGGATAAGCGAGCGCAGGCCAATTGGCTCCCCCAGCACATCAATCACTGATAGGTCAATGATGAAACCACGGCTTCATCGCCGCTTTGATAGGCCTTTGTTCAGGGTGGCGTCCCTAAAAAATTCCAGGCTTGGCGGGATGTCGTCTGAGCATGGTTGCCAAGTCACGGCTGACCCCATGACGCACAAAGAATCCTTTGCACCGGTAGCTCTTCGACAGTGGGCGGGCAGGCAGGTAGGCGGCACTTGCCAGCCCCTGACCGCAAAGCGGTCGGCCAGAGAAAACAAAACTGAATCCAGGCTTCAAATCCCCGGCTTCATCCTCCAGCACAACGCTGGAATCCCGTAATCAGGAGCACCTCCATAAATCATCTCAAAGGGTTCCGAGCTTGCTGATTTTCAGTAGCCAAGATATTGGGCTGTTTCATAGGCAAGCCATATGAATTTTTCGATAGCCTTCCATTCCTAAGCGCAGAAATTGTGTACTGACAAATCACCTGTCCGCGGACGCCCGAAAAATTAAGCCCGCAATATCACGGCATGTTTGCCGCCGCAGATAATTCACCAAAAGGACCCATTCTGTCAGGCAAATCCTCAGCGTTCGCCATAGGACTCCAGGCCAGCCCCAAGTGGAGCCATTGGCCGAACTTGTGGCCCGGAAGCATTGATCGAACGGGACCCTTGGCAAAACGAAAGTCCCAAGAAGAATCCGGCGGAGCAGAAAGGCGGCGAGGAAGCCGCCACTGGCCCGCATCAACATGGATTCGGGATGTCAAGACCTGATTTCTTCGCCTGCATAGGCATCCAAGGCGATACGATACAGCCTCAACAGGCTCCATATCTCCTGTAGAAGGGTTACTTCCAAGAGTTGGCCCACCACCACCCGATCGTAATTTCATCGCCAGGCGGGCAATCCACTTTCCGCCTCTGTCATAATCAGGCGGCCCTTCTTGGCATCGGAATCTCCGTAAGCTCGACCATCCCGTAACGCCCCAGCGCGAATTATGCCCACACCATGCACCGGACGGTATCAAGTTGGGCTTCTCCGCTAGATTGTCCCAAGGCTGGTTTGCGGCGCTGGCTTCCCAGCGACGCTTCATCGCCATCCCCCCCAGCATCGCTGCTTCGCTGGAAGCCGCGGTGGAGCTGCCGATTGAATCGCGTTACCCTTTGGTGCATTCCAAGATCCGCAAGCATCAGAAGGCCAGCGACGTTCAATTTCTGCCGCTTTGTGGATATTCAATCCTTATCGACCATATTCTTGTCAATGCACTCATCCATCAGTTGATGATCTCAGGCTTCCACCCCATGTCTGGCAGAAGGTGGCCAGAATTTTCCTCCGAATTTCCATCCAAACATCAACTTCATTCATCGGAGAGGGCCTCATTAAACATGGCGAGGATTTCACTCTGCCGATGCGGGAAAGTGTTCAGCCTTCGGCAGACCCAGAGAAAAAATCCGATTGATCCATTAGACCTCATCCTCAGAATCTGGCTTGGAATGCGACGTTGTCTTGCACGGTTTGATTGGGCACAGTTTTGTCTTGCACAGTTTTTTTTTTTTTTTTTATTTTTTTTTTTCTATTTTTTTTTTTTTTTTTTTTTTCTTTATTTTTTTATCTATTTTTTTTTTTTTTTTTTTTTTTTTATTATTTTATTTTTTTTTTTTTTTTTTCTTTTTTTTTTTATTTTATTTTTTTTTTTTTTCATTTTTTTTTTTTCTTTATTTTTTATATTTTTTTTTTATATCATTTTTTTTTCTTTTTTTTTTTTTTTTTATTTTTTTTATTTTATGTTTTATCTATTTTTATTTAATTTTTTTTTTTTTTCTTTTTTTTTATATTTTTTTTCTTTTTTTTATTGGTATTTTTTTATTTTTTTTTTGTTATTCTTATTTTTTTTTTTTATGCAGCTTTATTTATTTTTGTTTCTATTTAGTACTTTTTTGCATTCTGCATTGTCTTGTTCTTGCAACGTCGTCACCCTGATTGGTTTGCGGTTGTGCTGCCGGGAATCGACAGATCGACCAGACGACAGGAATGGTTTAGGAGCGGGCTCCAGAAACCCCTGCTGTTGCAGCCATACAGCCAGCAACAGCAAAGCGCCAACCAAAACCGCTACGAGGATCTGTAGTTGTTGTCCAGGGTTCCATAGGATTGAAGTGGCGTTGAAGGTGGTGGCGTTGCGGCAGTGATGTGAAGCGGTGGCGTTTGAGGTGGTGCGTTGAGCGTGGATCGACAAGCGGGCCTGATTGAGGCCCGATTTCAGAAGGCCCAGCTTGATTGCGCTGCAGGGGAAAGGGGGTTCGCTTGGCTAAACATCGACTTTGCCGTTGACATTGGAATCAACCTGGCCCCGCAAGCAGGGCCGACACATCACCGTTCACGCTGGCCTTTCGACGTTTGCCGGCCACACTGGCATTGGACACTGGGCCTCCCACGTTGGCATTGATCGGGACCACGCACCCGAAACTCCCAAGGTCCTGGTCAAGCTGAGGCACCGTGAACAGACAGGGCGCAGCCAGTTCCACTCCCTCGACCAAGGTGACGTTGGGCAAGCGAATCGGCTTGGGTTCACAATCGGCCCGGTGGCGGATTTGGCGCCTGAATCTTTCTCAACCAACAAGTGGCGTCCTGATGCCGCCAAACATCCACCAGGCCCGCCACAGGCCAGGGGGCATCCATCACCAGTTCAATCTGATTGGCTTGCTGAAGCAGCCGCCGAGCCCCAACGAGAAAATCGCGCGCTGTGGCTACCAAGGGCGATGGGCCAGCGCAACGACAGCAGGCCGGTGGGGGACGCCGCCCTCCCCAGGCGGGACGCGCATCTGTGGAGCGAAGGAGAGTCAGTCATCGGAGAGAGCAAAACGGATAGGGGCATTTGTGTTGCGATGGCTGTTGTTCAGATGGATGGACTGTGTCCAGCTGGATCGACGGGTATCTGATGGGTGGCGCCAAGACAATGCTGCTTGTTTGAATGCACGAAACACATCGGGCGATAAAATGCGAGCACCAGCGGGCTGCATCAAGTCGCCGTCATCAAGCCAGGCGTTCTGACAAGACTCAGGCGCGCCAAGAGCTCAGGGGCGTTCATTGGCGGAGAGGTCTTCGATGCGAGCAGCCAGGTTTGAGGCAGCGATTCCATCTCCTCCAGAGAGCTGCGGCGATCGGCAGGAACCGATAGAACGGTGTGGAGGTCACGGGCCTGATACCGCAACGCATCCGCGCAGGCGTTAGCCAGTCATCGGAGCCAAGCTCAAGAGTGAAGGGAACATTGGTGCGAGCAAAACCTCGGGGCTGCCGGGCAGGCAAACGAAGACTCGAATAAGTTTCCCGCGCAGTTGCAGGCACCCATGTACTTACTGCTAATTCAGATTAGATTAGTGATGTCTAGACTAGTTTTTTTTCGTCGTTAGGATCCGGCTGCCTTTTTTGCGGCAGGGCCCTCCCAGGCAGGAACCTGTCATCGGAGCAAGATCGCCCGACACCGAGCGTACTAACGGCCAGGAACCAGCAAAGACGCCTCCCCTACCGCCTACAAGAACAAAGCAGGGTGATCTCGGTTCGGATAACTTCAATCGACATTTGATGCAGCGCATCAGTCAAGAGCGGGAAGGGGATCGCGCTCGAGCTGGGCGTCCTGTTGCGCCTGGAATTGAACTGCACTTGATACAGACGAGCGCATTCCCATGCTTGCTTCCTCCAAGGTCAGCTTGGTGTGTGATTGCCAGCCAGCTTTCACCTTGCGGAGCGGATCGCAAGGTTGATTTTTTCCGTGAGTTACGGAATCACGGGCACCCAGCTGTTTGCCCAGTGATTCCAGCCTTTCCTCGCACGGGAAATCACTGCTGGGGAAACGGGTTGGAGGTGCTGCCGAGAACCGACCAGTTGAAAATCGCCATTCGAAAGCATCAACCCGAGGCGAGTGTGGTTTTGATGAAGGCAACCGTTGACAGCGGCTATCAGGCCTTGAGGTCAGGCGAGTTTGATGCCATTTGCCGATGATTGCGTTCTGCTCTATTTCAATGGCTGGCGCGTCAACCCAAGCCAAGCCTTGTATCAAGGTGGCAGCAGATGCTTATTCCAAAAGAAGGGGCATTCGCCTGCAATGCTGCCTCAGGATGATTCGCAATCTCAACGTCATTTGACATAAGCGCTTGATCCGTATATGCAGGGTTTCCTAGATAGACAACCGAAGGGAAACGGCCATTTCCTTGATCAATGGTTCGCCCCACACAGTCTGCGGCCCCCCCTGACACGTGGAAATCTGCGCGACTCTCCCATCGAGACCATGCAACTGATGTGGAACCTTCAAAGAGGAAGCCCCAGCAAACCGGCAAAGGCAAGCCAGTAACCCCGTTCGATCACGGGGGCCTCCGCCCCACAGTTGCCCACCGGGGGACTGAACCCCACGACCGAAGCCACTGGACCCTAAAACCAGCGCGCTCTACCAATTCCGCCAGGGTGGGCGTAGGTCCAACGGTATCGAGCGGCTCAGAATGCCCCACAGTCCTCACCAGGAGGCCCATTTTGCTTGCCACTCTCGGCGGAACCGCCCTTGCTGGCCGGCTTTGTGGTGCTTGGGTGATTCCACTGTTTGGCTGCCGAAGCTGAGCCGGCCCCCGCGATGACCTTCTGGGGTTGCCTAGGTGCTGCTGCTGGGCCTGGTTGCTGGTCCACCAAGCGCTGAAACGGCCCTCAGCGGAGCGCCCATTGTTGGCCGTGCTCTGCGGCGGGCTGTGATCGCCGACTCTCCCACGAGGTTGGCCATGGCGGCGCTGGCGCCAACTCCAAGCCGGCGAGGAAACAGCAAGCGCTTCTGGGGCCCAGGAACGCTGGCAAGAGCAGCCTGCAGCAGCTCGGGGCCGGCCGCCCGCCAGCTCTGAAGGCCTGGGGAGTTGGAGCCCGCGTCGCCGCGTGCGCGGACTGCTGGAAAGCAACGGTCCCTTGGCCCCAAACCCAAGCAAAACCACCTACCCAAAACGCTGGGTGCGGCCGAGGCCCGCCGATCACCCAGACGAAAACCTTCAAAACCGGAAACCCAACACTGAAACCTTCAAGCGAAACTCCCAGGCCGAAGCCAATGGCCTTGCCCGCACCAGCCGACAGAACGGGAAACCGCCATTCCAGCCGCAGCTATCCACCCCTTGCAGCCGTGGTTGAGGTGAGCTCGTTCGCTTGAGAATTCGACCGCCCTGCACTGCAACGCGCTTTGTTGCACAACGGGTTGCAGAGAGAAGAGCGAACCCGAGGCCGAGGAGCCCAACCAATCG
>Ga0163217_1073948_pt1 | contig 16243 bp, 5 predicted proteins | sample SynspAceP_FD_185933 | JGI IMG/M metagenome (GOLD analysis project Ga0163217, IMG submission 185933) | Saline lake microbial communities from Ace Lake in Antarctica - Synechococcus sp. Ace-P (PacBio error correction) | ecosystem: Environmental > Aquatic > Non-marine Saline and Alkaline > Saline ... | reverse complement strand
AAATAGTAAACAGCGATTAGCTAAGCCTTTATTTTAATGTTTGCTTATTTACAATTATTTATTTTCTATTTTATCACTCACTTTTTCCATACCAGTACAGTCCTGTGGTGAGAACGGTCTTATGAACGCTACTGGATTGGCTAGTTTCTCACCTACTTTAGCACTTGCCTTAATAATACCTTGTCAAATTTTCGCCCTGTCCTGGTCAAATATAAGCGTGCCAGTTTACCCTGGATCCAAGTCCTTCACCGTTCTTGCCTTCCCATGTAAAAATACTCGTTGGGCAGGTAGATGAATTCGTACTTCCCCAGGTATCCCTGCAGAAATTCCCTTCTCACCCCATTCAGGTGATTTCAAAACGATACAGGATATTGTTCCAGTAGCTTTTTTCTATTCTATTGTGAAACAGGATAGTTCATTCCTTTCTCCCAAGTGGTAATGTGTTGGCGAATCCTTTAATCCAGTATGCCAGTGTCTCTTCAACACAGCGTGCCAAATTTTAGCAGACTAGTGTGGCAGGCTGCACCGCTTAGCATGACACTCCAAAATATTATAACGTGAATGACTGTCGATTTGTTTGCAGATGCCCTCGTAGAAGCTCCACACAATAGCTTTTAGGGGAGAATCATACTTGCTTCATTTAATCAAAGTTTTATCGTGTTTCATCATCATTGTTCCCAATTGGAAGATGAAATAAAACATTGAGTTATCTTTTAGGCAAGCCGTGGGTGACGGTGCTGGTAGCACTTACGTTTCAAAGGATCTATTCTTTTACATATTGTGCTACTCGACCACGGGCCCATAATCATTCAGTTGGCTCGCACCTATCTCCTATGTAGGATATGCACGTAACGCGCAACAATTCGCCCAATTGTTTTTGTAACGTTTCCGACACCTGCATCAATGTACTTCCACACACCTTGCGACGACCCAACCCCCAATAACAGGTCAATACATTATCGATAAGTTTTGGATTCGTCTGTCTGCATATTCAATATTTGGGGATTCATTCGCTGAAATATTCTTTCTATGTTTACCGCCCATTTTCCTCGTTCCTCCAGCTATTTCATCAGGATATGGTCGCATACAATCTGGATTGTATAAATCTTGGACTTCGAGTCGGCTGTTAATATTTGAAAACTTCCACGAACGGTTTTCCACAGGCTTACACCAAGTATCTGCCACCTTAATATGTGGCATCTTGATGTTCAAAAATGTCGTTTATACTAGCTATTGAATTGGGCCATGCTTGTACAATGGGTTATTAACATTATAGGATGTGACGGTAATTTGCCCTTTTATGCCGTTGAGTTTTTTTTATTTTGTATCCCCCCGAGCATTATTGTTTTTAAGTTTTCCCAAGAAATATCGGGATGCTATACCTAGGGAACATTGTCATCCCCGGCCAGAACATAGTACTTTTTCAGATCTTGCCATTGGGTGTGTACACACTAGAGTATGGTAAATATTGGTATAAGTTTACAGAAATTTTAAAGTAGTATTCGGGCAAACAGATTAGCTTAACGTTTATTGGTCCACGTTTGAGCCGCAAGGGACAGCGAGGAAAATAATCCGATAAGTTAGGAATTTTTATAGGAATCGTTATATTGTATAGCTTTCGGTAATGTTTTTATTTATTTTCAGGATTTATTAGTTATTGTTATTGTATTTAATTAGATAGTTTCCATATATAGCTACATTTCCTCTTCCATTTCTTTTGTCCTTCGCTCTTGGACAATCCCATTTTCATGATAATCAGCCAAGTATTTTTTTCTGTACTTTATATTCTCCTATTGCGGGCATAAATTCGTGTCCCATTTATTGGCTTGTGTATATATTCTCTTTTAATTTTAATATATCAAATATACAAAACTTATGTTGGGAAATATAGTTTTTAATCTATATAGTTAACATTGATTTCACCATTCTCCATAAATTCATGGGTTTTTGTGCACTAAAAAGCTGATTTATGGTTTCCCATCTTACGACTTCATTAAAATATCTAAAATTTGTTTTCAGTTAGGTGTATTAAGCAGAGATTTATTTGTTAATAAATGGGGTCTCCGCATATCTTCGTCATATTCAAAAAAACCTGCACATGTTGTGTTCAAAATGTTAATTTCTTAATTTTTTTATAATGTCTATAGGATTTCTATTTAGGTTTTTATATTTGCACTGGGAGTATTATAACTTCTTCCATTCATTTCGCTAGGGTAAGTGAATTTTTGAAGTCTACTTGAGTTGTATCTTGATAACCAAAATGTGACACCAATAAGTATCTCACTTTGCCTTTTCTTTCATATTAAAAAAACACCATTTTCGTCAGATGTTTTACCTAGCAAGATTTTTCTATCCAAATATTAAGTAGAAATGGGGAGGCGTTTCTTATCCACTTACTTGCGTTATTTGGCAAAAACATTGAGAGAACAAGGGATCATGTAAAAACTATTTTTTTCATATTAGTTGTTGCGTTTCTGTTTGATTGGTTGGAGGGCCGTAATTCCACTTATTCAGCGGCGGGTTGTTATACATTTCGGGGCTTTTCCGTGTAATAAGATAATCCGACGGGGATTTCTAGTTGGGAAATCCGCCCCCCGTCAATTATTATAAACCTTGTTAGTAAATGCGTTTTTTAGTGCAATTCAATTCAGGCAATATTCTGAGCAATTCTAAGGGAATCTATTCAATCCAATTTGTATGATTTTTCCAATTCTTAGTTCGTTTCAGGTTATCACGGATAATGTTTAATCCAATTTATTTCATGCAGATTTTATTCTTTCCGAATCCATAAAGTGCATTTTTTATTGTTCCGTTCCGATAGTCAGATATGATATGTAAATCGTGTAATAATCCTAGGTATAAATTCCGACAACAATACCGTACTCAGTCAACGAATTTTATCATTAAACAAACGCTTAATATTCCGGTGCAATCCAAACCATTCCGAGCCAATAAATGCGAAAGTATCTTTTTTCAAATTTTATTTTCATATCTACGGTTAGTTGTCGCTTTTTGCTAACAAATGTATATATTATTATATGCTAAGATAGGCTCCCCCTATTATTTATGGGAGTATATATTTTAGCGTATAACCCGTTTGAAGGAAATATTTTGTACTAGTAATTATTGTGGATCCAGATTCTTATTTAGTTTGCCTCGTCCTCGACCCTTTTTTTTAATTTCTTTCTGAGAACAAATAGATAGACGTAATCAGGTAATCAGAGCGGTCAAGACGCCATTTAAGTAATAGACTTTGATTTAAGCTCTGGCCAAATCGGTGGAGCGTTTTTATACAAGCTCAATCCAATAGAAATAGCTTCCCAACAAAATTCACCCAGGAACAGAAAATACATTTCACAGATCTTTTTTTCATTTTCTAATGTTTATATGAGTAACCTAGCGCTTTTTTTTTTTTTTTGCCTACATTAATAGAGCAGTTGATGTACGAAGATGATTTTCATACGGTTTTAATGTAGTTGTTTTTTATATTCGGATTCTCATTATTACTACTATGCTACGCATTGCAGTTTTTAAACTTCTAATTTCTGTAAATGGGTATTTATATAGCATTTAGAAATTTTCGTCACTATTTTTCAGTTTATCAGTTGATTCTTCAAAATCAGAAACTTGTCTGTGTAGTCAATAGCGCGAGTAATCTGGGCCCATGACTGGAGAAAGTATGCAAGTCTTACCTTTATTTTTTGATGTAAAGTCATCAACGTTTTCATAATGAAAACGGTATATGCTTCCAGTAATCCAGATCGCTCTTTTTAATCGCTTATCATTAATTACCCAAAGGTTTTACGAGGATGTAATTATCACCCCAACTTATGCGGACAATATTACAGTATTCATAGTATCTTGGTTCAATATACAATATTAATCCCTTATTTATTTAATGCTCACTGAGGGGTTCGGCAGGTTTAGTCGATTATTAATTTAAGGATATGTTCTCTTTAGGAAAAAAAGTCGAGTGTGGTTCATTTTAATCTTCGCCCAAACACTACATCGGATCCATATTCTTCAAACCTTCCGGTTGCATTTCACTCTGAGACGTTTACCCCCAAGTTCTTCAGGCGAACATCTGTATGGCCGAAATTTTCCTAAAACTAGTCCTTGCTTTCTGCGACAAGAATCTGTTCCGTAGCTTTTCTGATCCGCATTAAATTATCAGGTCCACCTCCGCATGAAAGCGGCGCCCTATGACGAAATTACATGATGTTATTAGCCCTTTCGAAGTATTAGACGAAATAATCCTCGCTATGTGTTAAGCAATGTTTGTTGTTATTGTAAGTTCCAGGCTCCGTTCCATCATCAATGTCCAGGCTGGTATTTTCAAATTTTAATCCATCCTTACTTCGTGAAACAAAACCTTTTTTTTTATTCGAATGGTTAGAAAAATTCTTTATTAAATTTTTGTATATAGAAGGTTTTCCGAGTCCAGTCGGGTGTATTCATTGTAGTCAATCCGTTCCATGGTTGAAAATTTATTCCAGCTTTTTCATTTAAAAGAACACTGACAACTGTAAAACTCTCGAATTTTTTCCTTCTGGATAAATATTGGGGGCCAGATTTCACCTTTACTAATCATAGCGTTGGACGAAACCTGCACCAGATTATAATTTTTCTTCATCTGCATTATAATTTTTCCAATCACTCCATTCGTTTTTTGTGGCTTTCATAAATGGAGTGGACGTATTCTGAGGCCTTGGATTTTTATTTTCCAGTTGGGTGTATAGCCACGTATCCCTACACAGCAAGTTCTTGTGGCCGTAGCATTTTTGGAGAAAAGTGCTTATGGCGAAGGCTTTCAATGCGCATCGATTATTCGAATCGGGCGCCTGTTTTCAACTCTTTAGGTGTTGTCCAGTTTTGCTAGGTTCTTTGTATCCAATCATACATTCCGTAGAAACGTCAATCCCTGTGATCTAATTTTGTTCATGGTCCATTACCACCCTAGCTTACTTTTTTCATTTCTGCGCCGGTACAATTCCCGCCGCGGATTGAACCAGGGCACCTCTTTACATCGAAAGTTTGTGGGGACATTAAATCTAGGAATATCCAATTCCTCTTTTTTTTGCAACTGTAAAGGACGTATATAATAGCCAATGTGTATCCAAGCAATAAAGAAGATTTTAGGAATTTCCGTCTATTTATATCATACCTTTTATTGCTGTCTTATAATTGATATGACTAATATCGTAAATCCGGAATGTATTTATGAACCCAATATTTTATGACGAAAGTCAGCTACAATCTGCTCTTTTGGTTCCCCTGTTTCCATATCAATACCTGACAAGCTTGCGGTTGGGTCTGTTTAAATTGCCTTTTAATATTTTTAAGTTCTCTTTTTGGTATACCAGGAGGTAAACCAATATACCTGTTCTTAATTGCACGCTTTCTAGAACCATATCTTCTTCACAAAGGCCTCTTCCCCCGCCTTTGTACCACAATTCATTGGCCTGTCCGCCAATTTAAGGTCTACTTCCTGAAGTGTAGGTTACCGAACCTTGCTGTTTGTATTTTTTAGTTGCGATCACTTACAGGTTTATAAAGGGGATTACATACCACAACGTCAAACGCATATCTGGACTAATTGAATTAATGGTTCAAATGTTGATCTTAAAACCTTGCTGTCTAAGGTCTATTTACAATACACTGTTTTTTCAAATATTTCTTGAGCATTTTAAGCATCCAAATTACTTAGAGGCGGAACTTGCCACCCAAATGACAGTGGCCCAAAATAGGGTAGATGTAGTTGGCTCCCGTTTACAATGTCCAAACAAACCGAAGTTGGTTTTCGGATCAGGTCTGCACATGCAAAAATTAAATCCAACCTGCCCGGTATTGGGCGACATAGGTGTGCTCTGAATTATCCAAAATCGAGGCGTAATGGCTTTAGGAGTTGCAGTATTCAAAGCTTAAACGCCGTTTTGTCTGGCAAACTTATAGTTTGTTTCCATATCATTTACAAAGCAAAATCCCTTAACCGGTAGTGTTGATAAGAAATCAAATTATAATCTTTAGCAAAGGATTTTTTGGGTGCACGGGATATACTCTTAAACGGGCAAAGTTAGCAAAAGCTAATCTAAATTAAATTTTCTTCCAGTGTGTGCCTTTATTTCAAAGATTCAATAATACAGAGTCAAAATTTAGAATGAGTTTCATTTTTTTAATACATTTTAAGGATTTCATCAAGTTCTATTTATTCAATTCAAAAGGTCAATGGAAAAAAATCCTCGTACAAATCAAAGAAATCCGCTTGCCGGCACGTGGACCAAGGTCATAAATTCATAAGATTAATTTGTTCTCCATATTTCCAAATATGGCTTATTGACCGCTTTCTTGGATTGTAACAATAGCTTTTATTTTTCCGATAAGCATTTTGGATAAATCAATTTTAACTGAATTCCTATAGGTATAGGCGACTACAATCTTGTTCTCACCATGCACAACAATATGTGTTTCATCCTCTGGATTATTATTTAATAATCTAAGGTGGCTTATACATTCATCTTTGCCAGTCTATATTTTCAAAATACCTCCTTCATATGATTTCATATGTGTGGACACCTGTAAATCAAGGGCTTGCCAACCGGTACCTCGCAGAAATTAATTGGGGTTATATTTACATCGTACATCTGCCAGATCATTGCAACCGTAAGGTATACAGCGGCACCTGCTATTATACTCCAATAGCGGAAACTCTTTACACGATCATCAGCAGCTAGTCTTGTTTTCCATAATTCTATTAAGGTATATTTTCATATTTGCCTCTCATTGATTACGGCGGCCCAACTTTGCTTGCTTGTTTCAAGGACATAGGAGGATTCTTTTGCTTGTCTGCTGTGTCACTTGTACATATCAATCAAGCCATTCTTCATCAAAAAATCTATTGCCTTTTGCTTCCAACGCAGTTGTAGGTCATTAGTGCAACTATCCACTTTTCAATACCAATGTGCCATTGCACGTATTATCTGCATAATGATTTTCATTTTCGGGTTATTCTATCACCCAGATCACAAATTTATTTGTTGTAGGAAATGAATCGTTTGGCTATTTATCCTCCATAAACCAAGCATTACTAGAATTAAAATCTCCGACAACCCCCCATTTTTTATTAAACTTTCTCCCAAGTTAGAAGAAGTCCAATATAGAGGCCTAATCGCTTGCTTTTTTCAAAACTATCAGTGCTCAAGTATTTCTCATTTTACTTTGTTGATCGTTATTTATAAAGGTTTTTCCCACAATATCAATTGGCGTATCAGCATTCAAGTTCGCAAAGAATAACCAGTTTTCGATTACGTTAAATCCTTTTTTCCTATACGGTAGGTATATGTCTAACTTTCTTCCCTGTTTAAACGATGAAATGAGTTTCCAGCCGTTCAACCAACCAAAAAATTGTTCATTGTCTTGACGTTACTAATAATACGGTTCATTGTTATTTTCAACAACGGTAAATGTTTGTCCTTAACTCATTGAAAGCAAGAATATACCAATTACTAATTACATTTATATGTTCTGGCTGCAATATTTTAATTTATGATGCCTCATCCACTTGCTCCCTATCCTGTTTTTATTAATTAGCCAATTATTCACCGGTCAGAGGTGAACTATAGAAGAGCGCCCCGTTGCTTCAAATTAGACATATAATCCTGTACTCCGGCCAGATCCGTTCTAACGAGGGCTGGTTAGCCTCTGTATTGAAAAGGCTGCCTGACTCGCATTTTTAAAAGGCATACTAACGCAACAGGTCGATACCGGGCATAGGACCAAAACTTAGGTCTAATATTCCAATTGATTTTTGCTTTCGGCGGATGAAGACTTTGTCGCTCCGCAATTCAAACCTGTCAAGGTTGACAGTAATGTAGAGACGTTGTTGTATAGTGAACGACAGTTGTATTTTTCCTTTCTTTATTCATTCGATTCCTTGTAGACTGACCTTAAAGAGCATAATTCCGTCATATACGTATCTTTGGATAGTGCCAGGTGCCAATCTAATGTACCATTTTTTCCCATAGGTGAATGTAATTACAGATCCCCAATGTCCATGGTTATGCCATCCGGTATTTCAACAGTTTTATGGTTTGCAATTGTGTTCCGAACAAACGCATTACCATCGTAGGATTAACATAGGGGCAAATTTTGAACAAAGTAAAACGGAACTGTACCCGCTTGCCATTTTTTTTCTCCATGTTTTGATCATAGGTAGGAAAAAGTTCGACTGTATTCCTCGCATCCTGTTTCTGTGGATTCTCCTTGTACCAAATAGCACCTAATACCGTAACCTATCAAGGGTTTTATCATGCATTTACAGCAGGGTAGGGTCTGAATGTAATCCTTTATCCGGACGCTTCTTATTTGGTAATTCAATGTTTTAAATTCTTGAAAATGCCTCTTTTTCCATCATGCCATCAACAATGATCTCCCCATGAGGTTATGGATCAACCAATGGGAACATTTATATAGCTGTATCATTTTTTCAAAGAAGTATTGCAGGTGCACAAAGTCCCTTCTGTTTAGCGGGTGGCTCGGCCCATAGGCTTTTCCACTTTCTCTTTAAAGGTTTCAGGCTTGCCGCCCTTTTTACGGTAAACAAAAGTATTCTGACTGTTCTTAGATTTAATGGTTCCCACTTATCAATCGATTGGTTGGTTGTCAAACTTTACAGCATTTCATTGGCTGCCCTGAGCACAGCAAACTTCTTCCGATCATTTTACATTTTTCAGTGAACTCTGCTTGCCTTTAATTAGAGTGTATTAGGTCCGCCTAGAGGGGGTATTTTCTTAAGTTTCCATGGCCGTACTATTTACGATGCGGGTGGTATTCTGCTTCCCCATTCTTTAATATAATTTGCCCCTGGTTTATTGTTCCCCCAAAATGGAAACATGTCTTTTGCTGTAATACCATTGATCGCCAAAAAAGTGGTATTCATTTGAGCGTAGGAGGCTTGACAGTAATAAGAGCGAGGCAATATAAGGTTCTTCAATATTTATAGTGTTTGTAAAAATAATTATAAGGTTGTTATTTAAATATTCTCAAAAAAACGCGAGTATTTTCCTTAAGGACATGCACTCGATTAATGTTAGGATTTTTTTTGTGAGCCCGAATTCAAAAGAGAAGGCGAAATTGGAAATTGCAACGTGAGACGAATCCGCCATTTGCGGGATTTCGTGCAGTGTTCACTGCACCGTTTTGGTGGCATTAAGTTAAGTGATGTATGGCTCCCTATTGCGCTGCCAATTCTTTATTCGTGAGACCCGAAGTTTCAAAAGGTAGGCGAATTGAAATGCAACGGTCGAACGAATCCCTCCTTTTGGCGGATTTTCGTTGTAGTGATTTCGCACGGTTGTTACTTAAAGTGGGATGGGCCTTCCTAGTCGTGCAAGTTCTTATCGTGAGACGAATTTCAAGCGTAAGGCGAATTGAATCCACGGTCGAACGGAATTCGCATTTGGCGGTTTTCCGATCGAGTGATTCTTGCACGTTTGTGTACTTAAAAGGGTTATGGGCATCTTAGTGGTGCAGTTCTTTATTCGTGAGACCGAATTCAAAAGCAGTAGGCATTAAATGTGACGTCCGAACGAATCCCCATTTGGTGGGTTTCGGATGCATTGTTTATCTGCACGGATTGTTTGCCTAGGGTGGATGGCCTTCCTCTAGGGGTGTTAAGTTCTTTCTCGTGAGGACCGTATTTGCTTAACGATCTCAAGTAATTCAATATGTACGGACATTGATTATAGAGTTGTGGTTACGGTGGCTTTTCATATTCTTCAGTCTAATGTAAGTAGGAATAAGGCTGTTGCCATTGTTCTCATGGTGCAACTGTCTTTTTTCATTACAATAGGAACTCATTGAAGGCATGGCATTTGGCGGTTCCATTTTTTATAGTCCGCCGTTTTTTATGGCTATGTTTTAGTTTTTACCATAAATGTTCTAGCCAACTTGTTGGAGAGTGCGGACGTATCATTTCGGCCATTTTCTTGCTTCTCTAACCGGTGATAGGTTATAACTCGTTTAAGAGCATTGAATCAATGCCCCATTAACCCTCTTGTTATATGCTCAATTACGTATAGGAATTTTCTCAGGATAGCGCGTCTGGTATTTAGGAGGCTACACAATCTATAATATCTTATTGGCGTATTGATGTTTTATTATTTTCATAAGGATGATAGCATAATAGGACTTTAATTCACAATTATAATTACAAAGTTTGCTCGTATTTCCCTACCAATCCTGATTTTAGAATCGTCCTCGAATGGCATTCAAAATGAATAGATAATGCAGAAAAGCCTGATTTCCCTACCAAAATAGTCGAAGTTCCCATCCCCTTACTAATGGAAGGAACGCTTAGTTTTTCGGTATCCACCAAAATTCATCAAGAATTCCTGTTCTTTTGGGCCTTTTCGGCATACTTTAATGTTGCGGCAAATCGTTTAAGGGCAACAATCTCGAAATAGGCTTTATAAGCGGCTACAATGGAGGACGTCATATCATATTACAAGTAAAGTTTCTCCTTGCCACGTTTCGTTGTATGTGGTATTCCCAACGTTGTTGCAACTGCTTTTTTTGGATTTCGGGGAAGTTATAGAGCGACTCCGGGACTTTTAAGGGTTCGCTTAGAACCCAGCATTCCCAATGGTCCAAAATATTCATTAAGGCTCACGTTCATAAAAAATATTAGATCGGGGTATTTAAGTTATTCCTTGTTTCCAGTTCCATTATAAACGGTAGGCGTTATAGGTTACATCGAATGTTGGCAGGCAGATTATACCAAAAATCTTTGATCATTTTCATAGTTTCTATCTGCGCAGGCTTTTATATCTATTTAATTTCCCGATTAGCTACAATTACTCCTTTTCCTTTATGCATGTTCTTGGTGCGAATTTCAGCGGAAACATATTGTAATCTGTTTCTCCCAATCCCAAGATTTTGCCCCAAGCCTGATGCGAACGTCTCGCATGCAAATATGCTCACGGTCAGGTAGTGAAGCTCTACCAAATACATACGGATCGCGATTGTCATGAAGGCATTAAGACAGGGCTTGTTTTTGGCCCAGCTGAAAGCCCTTATCCAATTCTTTGTTAGAAGAATAAATACCAACCTCCGGTTATTTGTTTGCGTTATTTCTTTTGTGGTTCCTCATTACAAACTACATGATGCATTATCCCAATTAGAAATAAAAGATATATTTAGGTAGTATTGTTTATTTCCATAGTATGGATTTTGGATTGAATTTTTGGATTCAGCCTAACTTTTAGGGATTGTTATACTTTTTGATTATAAAGATATACCGTTTTGCCTAATCCCCGAATTTAATTTCATGAATTAAAAGGATAGAAATAAGCTTCCCTTCTATGTTCGCGCCAGTTTATGGTTTTATTTTTAATAGGGCTAAAGTCGAAGGAATTTATCCCACGCTAACCCTTCCTTCATTTTATACCTATTATTTTTTCCGACTATATCCATTAAGAGGGGTTATTATTTTCATCAATGGATTTCTTTATGGATATAACCGCCAGCATAGTGAATAATTTGATTTCCATATGACCCCCATTAAATGGTAAAGGTCTTTGTAACAAAACAAAAACCTTCCTTGGATTTAGATTTTAGAGAAATCATCCATTCTAATTTTTAACAAAAGTATTGCGTGCATAGACCCCCATATAGTTTTCGTCCAAGGAAACAGTTTAAGGTAATATAATTGGATCTATTCCCCATCTTACCGTTTAAGTCAGCCGTATAATGGCTTCAGGGAAGTCCTGTCAAATTTAACCCATTCTTCTGGACTTATAAGAACAAATTCGCTAGAATTGCCGTTATTTATGAAAAAACCGTGGTGACACAAACTATTATAAATTATGGGTGCCCTAAAAATAGGTCTATATGCGGACGGTATATATTTAGGTTGCGTTCTTCCTCCAGATTTGGAAAAATGTTATTAGGTTTGCTCCAATTTCTCAAAAATCTTTTGAAGTGTTCTTGAAAAATGATCTTAAACCAATTGATGTAGCCTTCTAAAGTAACAACGTATTGGTTTTCATGTGGGACCAAAACAGCAATTATTCTGTGAATCAAAATTCATAGTAGCAGCAATCGTGTTTAATTAACAGGTTCATTCCTATATTTTTTTTAAATTTATTCCATCATTGGAAACAAAGTAAAAATAGGCATCGGTTATTCATTGGTCCGCGACAAGGAGCTTTGTAATTTATTTGCTTGTATTCGGGTTTAAATCTTGAAAAGGGGTGAAATTGTGACTAAGGCGGGGTTGTCTGTAAAATATTAAAGTTATCAATTTCGGTCATTTAAAGTGTTGGCTTCCTCCTGCCAAATGATAACCCATCCCTGCTTAATTTCACTCTTGGTTATTTTCCCAGGATTTCATAAATTGCTCCCCTTTCCAAAACTCAAATTATCTCGTAAAATAATATTCGGTAGAGACTGTCTGTTGTAATTTATAGTTTGATAATAGTCATTAGGGGATTTTATTGAGTCACTTTTAAACTTTTGAGAGCATTTAATTTGCAACTCCAGACCCACTACGGTGTCCAATAGATTTCATCTAAAAAAACAATTCCATTTTATTCCTAGGTCAAAACATTCCTGACTTTAATGATTTGATTGAAAGTAAACTAGGAAGATTGGAAATACTCGGGAGGAGTAATTTTGTTGATCATGAATTCACTACGAAAGAGATGGTTTTGTTAAAAGTATGGAATTTCGAATCTGGTTTATTAGAGCGGTCCTTATTTGGTAAGAACTATGGGCTGACAAATCATCTTTGAACAGCGGTGTTTTTTAAGGTAGCTCCAAGGTTATTAATTGATTTATTACATTAAAGTTATAATTTTCAAAAAAGGATAATATTACGGATTTGAAAATTAAAAGACGAACTCTTATTAAACATGTCAATGGAATTTAACCTTAAACCAGCTTTTTTCCGTCGGACTTTTTGCGCTGTATATATCCAATTGTGAAACGTAAAATCGGATGATACTAGGCAGACCAGAACTGATAGATGGTAGCATTATACAAGCTCCCAAGATGGCGATTGGGATATCCCGTTCAGGAAAGACTCTGGACGGGTGGAAAAAACTTGGAGGCGATGCTACCTTATCATGTTGAAGGGATTATGATTGTGGGTACTATGCCTCCCGGTACCGATAGGCAATACTTTTTTGGATACCAATAAAATTCTATGATTATTTTATTTTGGAATACGAAGTTGCTCATGGACCTGCCCGAACATTACATATTTCTGCGTGCAGATCAGACAGTTAATAATAGTTCTGCCCGATTTTTATATTTGGATTGGTTCATGGTTTATCAAGGTGGAAATAGATTTTGGATTACCACACGCACGTACCGGCGTATATACGATGAAGGCAGGCGTGTGCGGTACACGATTTAAGTGCTCAATCTGTAGCTTAAAGCATTTAAAAAACTCGTGGAATAGGAATTCTTTTAAAGTAGTGAGGCGAGGTCTTCATCAAAAATTGCGGTCAATTTGGAGGATGTACCCGCTGCGGATTATGTAGATTCTATGATCCTAACGGGCTTCATTGGCCTGCAAGTGTATGCCGACAGTTGAAAAACACTGCTGTTAAATGGAGTAATATTCGCGTTAGCTTTGTGTTAGATGAATTATTTTACTCCCTTCTGTGGAAGCTAATTCCAAATCCAGATAGATTCTTCATAGAATATCGGTTGCTTTATCGTGACGAAATGAAATCTCCTGTTAATCCAGAAGGTTTCTTTTTTCTATAGGAATGTCAGTTCATTCAAAAATTTTTGGGATTACCGCTTTCTGGTAACCGAGCTTTCCAATGACCTTCTCCATCCGGGGAACTCGTTTTATAGGTGATAAAAATTCCGGTCCCTTATAAACGTATACCCAAAGTACGGATCAACGGCCGTTAATCTATATTTTTTAAGATTAGAGGTCGATGCAAAAACCATACACGCTTTATCACCTACTTTCGGTTAAAAAAAGATGGCTTCACGCTGAGTTGAAAAAGTTCTCTGCTGTCCAATATTAAAAACAAAAAAAAGATGCGGTTGAGCATTCGATATAGCGATACCGCAATGGGTTCCATGCCAGAGGCTCCTTGATCATATAGTGACTTTTAGAAAAAAGTATCTATCTCGGTCTGTATTATGGTGCTGGGATATTTATAGTACCTTCTATTTCCCATTCTTTAGTTCTTGTTTCGTAGCCAAGATAAATATAGTCGCCATTCTACTTGCATCGGGGCTTCGAAAAACAAGGAAAGTGAAAAAAAAAGAACACACAAAGAAACAAAAATGAGGCACTCTATATATCCCCAAACCCCACTTCACCGAATTATTTTTTTTAGCTTATAGTCCGTTGGGTCCAGCTCGCTTCTTATATTTTTTGGGCGACCTCTATAATGAAGGGCCTATAGCCCGTTCATTTACCTGTTATGGCAGCTTCTACAATCGCTTTCGCCGATTAATTTTCACCCTGGACTTTTAATGTTCCATTACGTTGGTGCGTGGTTCCAAAGTTATAGTTTCCGGGTATCCATTCCAGCTCACTTGTACTTTTTGAAGGGTCTTATATCCCATTTTTAAGCTGCATCCTATGTGTCGATGTAAGTAGATGCTATTAATGTATCTCCTTATCCAATAAAAAAACTACCATGGTAGGCATACCAATTGAAGGCTTTGAGCGTCATTGCGCTGTTATTTTGTAATTCAGAAGTTGGTTTGTGCTCCTTCATTAGGCGTTACTTTAAGAGGAAACATTGTAATACCTGGAATTTTCAAATAAAATCTTGAAGATTTCGAATTATGGTTGAACTTCATTGGAATTTAAAATTCCATCGTACTTAAGGGCTATCATCACTTGTCATAGTCACAAGTGCCTTCCGCTGTTAAATTTGATGGATAGGAGTGTGTGCCACGTTTTGCTGGCTGTGATTTCAACATGTGGGGCCTTATGCCGGGATGTATTCAAATTTTATAAGGTCGGGCATTCTGGATTTGCTCCCGCAAGTGGTTGCCAAAATTCCTAACATTAAGGAGCCATCTGGACCAATTTGCAGTCATAGAGGCTTACGGATCGGTAGAGGGCATAAAATAATCCGTCGATTTTATAAGTTCGCCGTTATTATCTGTCGCTTACTTAACTTTTATCCTCACGCATCCAATCGTAAATTAAATAATGGCCTTATCAATGGGAGGAAATTTTTATATCCGAATCTATTTTTTAGTGTTTAATGATATACTGCGACCTTGCAGGCCGTTTTACGACCTTCTACCCAATTCAGGAAATCCTGGAGCCGATAGGTGATACCATATTAAATGCAGCTTGGCTGGCGGAAGAAGTATTTTCTTTCTCGGTTTTGTTAGGGACCCTATTTTTCAGGTTTATTCAATTCAAAGGGTCACCTGCATTTTCTAAATCATAATCATATCTAGGGCATAGCTTTATTATCGGCGATGAAATGGGCCAACGAAAAAATCCCCTTAAGTGGTGGAATTTATTTGTCATATCCGTTGGGCCCTCTTGAATATCTGATAGGCATTTGACCTACCTCTCTCCCCAATACAATGTATTTGTTTTCTCTTCCACCGAAATCCTAAAAGGGTTTCTACAAACCCATAAAACATAATTTCCGGGAGGAGGTTATGTTTTTCAAATTAGATTCTCAGGTATGGGAAAGGTACGTCATTTTGGGTGGAGCGCAGTATTTTAACATCCCTATAATCCATGGTAATTGCGAGCTGTTCTCTGAGTGTCATATTCTTCTTTCCGGACGCTTCGTTCCAAGGGCGGCATAGGGATTAAGGAAACCAGGGTATGTGTGTTTCGGTCAATGGAAAATATATAAATTTCTGGGTAACCACAAAAAGCTACGGGACCCCAATATGTCTTCAATGTGCTGTTGGGGGCTATTGAGCAGTACTTTCTCTGAGGATGGTATCCCAAACGTGTCATTGACCACCGTGAAGCGCGATATATGATAGGGAGGTGGGTCTTCAAACCGAAGTCATCGGAATTATTACAAGTAGACTTCCGCCGACATCGCATGTCATAAAATTGACATGGTCGTTTACGTATATCAACCATTGATCTCAAATCGGGGGTCTAAGGGTATTACCGATCGAATCCTCTTCTCACGCAAGGTCAAAATACCTTTTATTCTCAACGGATGAAGACAGCCGATTTGTATGCGGATTATTAAAATTGTGTGTGTGTTCTCTGTGAAAAAAC
>Ga0163217_1077259_pt1 | contig 16245 bp, 10 predicted proteins | sample SynspAceP_FD_185933 | JGI IMG/M metagenome (GOLD analysis project Ga0163217, IMG submission 185933) | Saline lake microbial communities from Ace Lake in Antarctica - Synechococcus sp. Ace-P (PacBio error correction) | ecosystem: Environmental > Aquatic > Non-marine Saline and Alkaline > Saline ... | reverse complement strand
AATCTTGAACTATTTACCGACTGGAGTAGTTTTCAGGAGGGAAGCATGGATAAGCAAAAGGTCTTTATAGTAATACCACTGGGAAGGCCAATGGCTTCCCTTGCGGATGTAATTTTGCTATTGGACACCCTGTATCGGAGAAAGACAAACCGATGTCCTAGATGCGGCCATGTTGACTGGGCTCAAAGAGGAGCGACACTGAATAATGGCACAGTTTTAACGGGAAAATTGGATTATCCCCACTTTAAAGAGTGAACAGTAATTGATTATATAGTTGGAGAATGGGCAACGCTGCTGGATTATAAGAGCCAGGCTATACATAACAACCTACTTTATTTATGTTAGGAAGGTTTAGTAGCAATTGATGGTCAATCTCAATATGGGGTGTTCATATTTTGGCAGTTGCCAACCAGTGTTAGACAAGGCTTACTATTGAGGCTCGCGCAAGAAATCAACTAATATGTGTAAATGGGACTCGGTTCGTTTGGGATGGAGTGTTGGATCCTGAACGCTGAGGATTCGTTGCTTTCAAACAGGTGCGCAAATACGGAGTTAGGAAGCGTAAGGAAGTAAATATGGAAAGATTATACTTTAACAAAGAAGACCTTAGTAACGGGCACAGTTTGATGATGGAGTTTGGTAAAGTTGATTTTGTGTGTAGATGCTTCATTCATGGGAAAGAGATTCAGTGAGGAGGGTATGGTAATTCACGCGGTTGCCATCTAAGCCTTTATGTATAATTCCATTAAGAGCATGTAGCCAATAACGAATGTAACGTGAATTAATGTAGTGCCCGGGAAGGTGTATCAAGTGGGAGATTTTTTTGCACATTGCCAGCTATAGAGGTAACGGAGAAATTGCTGTGCCTATGGCGAGGCGGCAGTCAGGGGAATGCAGCCCAGGCACGCCTGGGCAGAATAAACTACCCACAAGAAATCCACAGTATTAAGGAAAGCGTAATGACTAAAGGAGTTTATATTAATTAAATACTCAGAGGATGATATTCATTTATTTAAATTTCCATATTGGTTTAATTCCCTAGGTTATTACACTTACGGAAAGTTTGTAGGGAGAATAAATTTATTCGGTGTGCTCTCCCAGGATCGTCTCACCGGCAATACGATGTAAAGGATATGTACTGACTGTTATGCCCTTGCTGCATGGTATTATTCTCAATTTCAGATTTCTCGATATTGCTGGGATGGGGCCCATTTTTGGAGGCCATTCACGGCCGGTGCTATGTTCGGAACTGCAGCTTTTCTTATGTGATCGATATTGGGATTAGTCATATTTTGCAGGACCGCGGTATCATGACTACCTTTTTCCGGACATGCATGTCCGTTTCGTTCGATGGCATGGAACTTAAGGTATAACCGTCTCGACGAAGTGCGCCTAGAGGTCTAGTTTACTGGTTCCAAATAGCATCTGAAGCATTTATCGCAGTTACTTTCACCTCTAATAATATACATTAGATCATTTATTGTTCGGCACCGTATATTTTTCTACAGAGACCGTGGCCAAAGATAGTAGAGTGATGACTAGGTGAATAATTATGTGGAAGGCCTATCTTGGATTTGGGTAGAATTATTATGCTGGTTATATAGTTCTTTTCTTACCCTACTCTGCCTTAAATAAGATACAAATGATAAGCTAGCTCTATTCCCCTATTTTGGTATGGCCATGCGGTTTTGATCGGCTGTGGGGCTGCTTATTGCGCTTATTCTTTTTGGGACTATCATATCCTACGAAATAGTCCCAAGTATCTTGAGGAATCATGACCACCAGTCTCTCTAGTGGAAACATCCCTTATTCCCCATTACCTGTTTGTGGACCATTTTGCATGTGGCGGCCATTTCAGGTTTTCATGCTTGACCTCAATCCCTTTGATGGCACGTGCATGAAAAGCGAGACATATATGGGACGAAAAAATTTTTTATCGATACCATTGATTATACGAATGGTATTTGAGCTATTTGATGCCTGGTGGCCCGCCTCGCCAAGGGTCAATTGACACCTTTTTTGGAAAATGTGAAGTTCGCTCAACCGGTTGGCATATCGTTGGCTAATAACAATAATGCAGCGTGCTGCCATTATGAAATAATCGTCTCATACATGGTTGGTGGTCATTGGACTGGGATTTCTTGGTCTCAGTTTACTATGGTCATTTGTCGGCCCGCGCACCTATTACCTATCTGAGGACTTTACCTTGCTGTTTATGGTCTGCCCGAATTGTATCTGGCAAGACGTTTTTTTAAAGAATAGGATCAAAAAACAAGACTGTAAGAGAAAGCGCTGTTACTTGACAGCTTACCGTCTGGTAATTGCTTATTGAGACCTTGCTCCTTAAAACCAAGATCGGATTTCAGGCATCAATTTGGCCGCGTTAGCCTCCCTCTTGATAGCAATCAAACTATTTCGGCCACGGTGGTATCTGTGGACATAACGGCCTTCTATCATTATGCTATAATCAGGTAAAGGGCCTATTTGGGTGACCAGTGCCAGCGATTTTAATGACCATTGGTCCGTGCAGTTACCTACATTTTTAATTGCTCCTGAAGGGTTTTGAATTGGCCAATAATTTGGCTCTATTTAGGAAGGAGCCTCTATAACTTCTGGTGTTCAAACCATCGTACTTTTGGACATATACAGTAAAAAGCGAAAATATTTGGGGACCCATTGCCTCAACAATTAAAAATTTTGAGTATGAGTTAGTTGAGTTAGCAAGGAAGACAATGGGAAACTATGTTCCCTTTTTTATTGCAATTTAACACTATTACAAATTTTGCAGGGACATAAAACATCTTCACAATTCAGTCTCTCATTGCAAATAAGTACATCCAGTATCGATACAGCATTCTCAAAAATCATGGGATCATTTTAATTTACCCCAAAATCCTTACCTATTATAAAACTTGCCGCGGGATCCTGTTATCGAAATTTATTATGTTTCCGCTAGTCAGGATTTGGCATAATCCTTAATGAACCCTGATTACATATGGATAAGTGAAGGCGCGCCTTCCTTTATTTTTGTTTCTCCACTTAAATTTCTGAAGATATGGGATTTGAGAAACTCCTTGATTATTAAACTTATAGTATTCGCTGCGCCCGTATAGCAATGTAATATTTAGGGAAGTCTTGTTTGCACCCATTCTTACCTAAAAAAGCTTTATTACATTATAGCCTTATTGTCATGCTAAATTATTTTCACCATAAATAACTTTAGAACAATGATTGTGCCATAGCACCGAGAAAACAGTTTCTAAACTGCCATTGCAATTTTCCGTAGTACTTAAAGTACTGAAGAGCAATTATTATTTTTAAACTTGCAACTTGATTACTGGTTTTAAAAAAAAAGCATTAAAATTGGCTACCATGGTACCGAAAAAAGAATAAAAATAAACCAATTATAAAGTACGCACCCTACAGGTATCGTGTAATCCTCATCATCGTGGCTTGTACAATAAGGGGTACAGGCCTTGGATCTACAAAAACGCTATCGAAACGCAACTGGTCCTCAATCGGTAACCGTTTGCCATGATACGTTCGGGCTGATAAAGGTTGGTTATGAAGGTGCAATCTATGCACTTCAAGAACAAGCTGGAATGTATGTTCATCCTGCGGGCAAACAGCCCTTTCCATACTTGTATAATCCTCATTACTTGGAAACTTTCACCCAAATAGGTAAACACTTTTTGGGGGCAACAAAAGAAAACTGCCAGCTGGTGTTGCATCATGACTGGGGCTGTAAAAATTGGATTTATCACTAGATTCTTCATTTCTGACCCCCTGATATAGGCTTGTTTGAAGTAGAACTAAAAAACCTTGTTCCAATAAAAGTGTCCAGTGCCGCAAGCGGCCATGTTTTAGAGTGCCTATTTTGAGCGCCAAAAACATCAAAGAGATTAGTAGAGTTGTTACATACTAATGGAGGGACTTAAACAATCTAAGAACCCAATCTTGTCCAAGATTTACGGGAAAACTGATACCTCAGTCAAGGGTAAATTCGCCTTATTCATGTTATCTACTTGAAAAGCTCAACCATAGTTGGGTAACCTACACTGAATATGGATAAAATACAAATTGGGGTAAGTCGGAAAAACGAAGTATGATAAAGAATTTGGTGTTTACGACCAAAATATAAAATAACTGTTCCAGTTGAAAAACTATGCTACAAATGGAGAATTATAAATCCCAAGTTTCATTGCTGTTAGCGTGCTACCCGAAGTAGCTAAAGAATAATAATTTGCTTTTCACTGTGGTACTTGCTATCCCAATCTCTTTTTCGAGAAATTGCCTCGATTTCAGTGGATATTGATCTTTAACATTATTGTCCAGTTGAGGATTAGGAATACTTCCTTAATCCATATCTTTCAAAAGGCATCTCGAGAATCAAATCCAATATTGAAACCATAATTACAAATCTCGAATAACATCATAAGAAAAGAACTCAAGCTCTATTATATTGCACATAGATCAAGCTCAAATATTAACTGGAGGTAAAGCCAAGCGATGCGAGGCATAATAGCATCCGGTAACAGAAATAGAATTGTGTAATAAAGCACAACCGGACGTTTTGATGCGTTTTTGTTTCGAGTTTCTTGTGGTACCTATAGGCCAACTCTACGGAGGTAATCTGCGCCCGCATTGGGACCGTCAAGCACCCGATGGGATTTTTCGATGTTAAATATCTAGTTTAGAAAATGAGGGGTTTTGCTGATGAAATAAAAAAGGGATTTCTTTTTTGTCTATTAGCAAGCAAGGAGGCCTTATATATGCAAAATGTTATCCCAAACTATTGCGATCAGCGTTCGCTCATGGGGCCAATCAATTCGACGGTGAATGAGCAATGGAACATTACCTTATGTTTGATTTTGAAGCTTACCGGAAATTTAACTACATTAACAAAACATCCATAAAGTTTAACTGTACGATAAAGATTTCTATTGAAATTGAAAAGCTACACTCTGACTTGGAGCTTATATAATTTTGAAAAATTTTCCCTTGCTGTGCAATGGAAAATTGCAAAAACTTACAATTATAATCTAAATGGAAACTCAAACCTCTGAAAAAAACATCAGTGGAAAACAGTTTTGAAAAATTGCGAAAGGGCATTATTTAAAATGATTCAAAGTATTTTTATTAAGAATTTGGCTGTTACTCTGTCCAGATTCCTTTACTCTCAATACTTGCGGCATGGATCCTTTTGGATTTCTTGAGCGTTCCGGGAAGATTAAGCGTAAAGAAGAAATCCAATTAGGGCGCAACTCCTTTACTCCGATTGGAATACTATTCCTGCTTTTGGGCCACTTTTCAAAAATCCTTATAGATAATCGGATGGTCTTCAAAATAGCCCCTTGCCCTATCCCAAGCTATCTTTTTACTTTTAAAATCCACAGCCTTTTTCATTGTCATAGTCTTATGAAATAATGAGACCCTATATTAACCAAATGTCCTATGGGTGTGATTATCATGATAAGGTATGTAACAACGACTATCTCGCAATTTAGTGAAGTGCGCTATCGCATCTAGATTTTTCTATAATTATTCAAGACTTTGTGCCATCCGCTTATCATAAAAATTTCCCATAGTTGCTCTTTGGCAGCCTAAAATTCCTAGTTGAAATCAACTGCGATAGTGTCCCGCTTGTTATTTATAGGTATCCTCAATTTTGTGGATAGTTCCTCCAGCTTTACTCATGGAATATTGTGAACCCGGATAATATCCTTGTGGGTTAAGCACTTCTATAAATTTGCATCCAGTTTTGACCATGATATTATTTTCCATTCAGTCCATATGAGTTGCTAAAGCAATAGTGACCCCTTGCTTGGCAATGGTTCACCGCCAGTTGCGATAGTCCCAACGGGCTTTACCCAGTGTTTTAACAGTATTTCCTTAGCCATTTCTTGGTAACAGTTTTTTATCCATGCCCATTATTTCCATACTATGGTTCTCCCCGTTATGGAAGGAGCGTATGTACTTCGCTTCCCTTTTAGAATGCCCCTTTGTATTCCAAAACCGGAAACCTTTGGAGTTGATTTTGCTTATTTTATTAGTATACTGGTGAATAACCTCCACACCTTTTTTTGGCCATTATCGTCGATGTACTTTGTTCAAAGTTATTTGGCTTGTCCTTATCATAACCTTATCGTGTATCTCGTATATATTTCCCCTCTCTATCCATTTGAATCTGGTTCAGTTTTTCCTGCCTGTACTTCTTCTAGACCGTTGGTCTAGACCCATTTGTTTCCACATTTTTCCGCCTGCCTGTTGGCTCCGTTTTTCTATTTGAAACATCCTTATAGGCATGTCCATTGAAATCGATACGGTTAACATATTTACATGGACCATGGCGTGTGTTCCTTTATCTCTATGCACAAAACGCCAAGGGCCTGCGTTCCTGTAAGCTCATTCCTAAGAACCTTTCAACAATTTCATTGAGATTTTTGTTTCGTCATACCCTGCCCATCTTCAATCGTCGGACTCAGTACAAAACTCAAGGTTTCTTTTGGCAAAGGTGTGTTCTGCTGTTGATGATCTTGAAATCCTGAGTTTTGATTTCCCAGGATTTATTCCGCGATATAATGTTCGCGATAGGCGACTTCTTGCTCCTCTCCCCGTTCCAACTATTAACCCATGGTAAGCATCCGGTATGCGATATGGATTTCCCCATACTTATCACTTGTCTTAAAGGGATAAAAGGATGTCCGCTGTATCCTCACTTGGCCAATTGCACCACTTCATTTCCATATTTCGGATTGCGTTCTTGGACTATTCCCGATAAGCTTTAAATAGTTTCATATCTTGGCTAGCACTTCTGTAACATCTCTATTTGTCTCTTGGGTCAATCCGTCTCTATTAATCCGTATCAATCAAAAGCCGCACGGCGACAATACGCACTTATTGGAGAAGTCCACTCCTAAATCGGCTTGACCTCAGCAGTTCTTCTCATAAATTGACAATCTAATCTGTACAAACTCCTTCTTCATTTTTGGTATTATGACACCTTTAATCCTGTAGGCTTTAAAATATCGAAGTGAAAAGTCGCTATCTATAATGATTATATCAAAATGCAAATTATGGTTCTATTCTTTTGCGACCCATCGCGAGCAAAAGCAAGATTTGTATGACATGACACACTTGAATTCTTCACTCAATGGATTTTTTAGTTTACACTCCCATTCATATTTTTTACTATTCACATTACTTTACTCAATTAGTACTACTAACTATTAGCATGTATTAAAAAAATTATATACTTGGCTTTTTCGTAGGTAAATTTGCCTTATTGAATTCCCGTCCAAATAGTCATCGTGGATAAATTAGGTTCGCCCATTAACCAAGCGTCTATAACTATCCTTATCAAAGGAATTTCTGGCGGATGTGTTTGTTACCTCCCATGGGGAACTTAACTGGGTCAGTTTGTAAATCGTTGCTTTTGGGAGAGTCCCTGTGTAGGCCAACAAGATTCATCTTACGTTTCATCACTTTCTTTTGATGCGAAAGAAGTCCCTTGATATCCCTTAAGAGATCTACCATGTCATTATCTATTTCATAATTCTCGCTTTAAAATAGGCCGCAATGCGGTTCTACCTGTGTTACAAATGTTCGAAGCAAAGAAAGGAGATTGCAAGCTGGTGAAAGGAAGAAAAAGGGAAATCTACCCCATAAAATATTTAAATATCCCCCAAGAAATCGAAGAATTGAATCTATCTGTTTTCAAAATTCATGATATTGGGAGGAAAATCATTGTACTTTTATTGAAAGTATCCTGCTGGATTAATTCAATTTATTCTGTGTGTGAATTTTTTGGATCTCTCAAAAAGGATTAGCTGATAACGCCCTTCTTAAGTTGCTTAAACTTATCCAGAATATTTTTAATTTGGTGGTTGGGTACAATTAAAATGAAGCACGATTCTGTTTCGTTAAAATCCCAGAACCATAACTTCATAAAAGATTGGAGAAGCTTGTCAAGTTCTCGGTCAGATATCATATTGGTCAAGGAACCATAGATCCTTTTAAAATGATGCTCTCATTACATAATCCATATGAAACCGACAGTTTCATTCGTTGGAACTTTCTGGTTTTGATACTTCACGTTTCTCTTATAAGCATCAGACAACATTATTCACAAAAAATAAAATTCAAGCAATAACAATGGAAGAAGGGGCAGCCAAATTTTTGCCGTGAATCTTTGTAAAGATTAATAGATGAAAGAACGGCAAATAGTTTCCAAAAACGACAGCCCCTACAATCAGTCCATTATTTTCCTCGGTCTCATAAAAGGGAATTATGTTCTGGTGAATTTTGTCTTTTTCTACCGTTCAATGGACTACCAATCAATGAAGTCGATATTATTCGTTATTGATCTGTACTTACTTCCTGCCCAAAAGCTTGAATTTCAGATAGTATAAAAGAATCGAATCACCCATTTTAATTTGCTGATTTGGTATAAGGCCTCATATAAATGGAATAGGGATTTTCACCGACTTTGTGTGGTAGAAAGAAGAAAGGCTCAAGTGGCCCTTCGCCGCTTGTTTACTTTCGTGACGGCCGAGGCGCATTACGCTTATCTCTTCTCCCTACCCATCAATAATTGGAGTACTAATCTCCTTGATCCAATTCTTCTGTGAGCCATAACATCGAACATATAAATTAGGTTATTGATTCTTTTTAACCTATCTATAGATATCATGAACTTGTGCGAGTAAATGAATAAGATTAATCTATAATCTTCGCTCAATCGCTTTGGTTAGCTCTTGAACTTATAAAAGGATACATTAAAAATTTCCACCCAGAAATAAATATCGTACTATGAGACGAGGAAATAATGGACTGATTGTACGGGCCTGTTTCGTTTTTGCGAACTATTGGCCGTTCTTTACATCTATTAAATCTTACAAAGTTATCACGGGCAAAAATTTGGTCTTGCCCTTCTTCCCATTTGTCTTGAGTGTGCGTTTTTAGTTTTTGTCTTGATGAATGGTTGATGTAGCTCTTATATATAAGTAGAAGTGAAGGATCTCAAAAACTCAGTATAGTTCACGAATGAAAAAATGCGGTAATCTTCAATATGTGATTATTGAGTGCAGAAATTATTAATAGATGAGGGAGATGCTATTGTTCCTTGACCAAATATGAATAATCTGACGAGATATTGACAAGTCCTTCTCCAATTTAATGAAATATTGATTCGGATTTTATACTGAACGAACAACCGCAGAATCGGCATGTTCATAGCATTTATCTGCTTCATCTTAATTATCAGCTACCCACCCCACAGATTAAAATAGATTATTCTGGCATTAAATGTTTATAGCAACCTAAGAACCCGGGTATCGCTTTAAACTCCTTTGAGATATCCCTAATATAATTCCACCAACTCAGAAATAATACTCTGAATCCGCAGATATTACTTCAAAAAGTCACTAATGTAGTTTCCCCAAATCTTATGTGAATGGTCTTTTTGAAACAACAGATAGTGATCATTCTTCGCATTCTTCTTTGGGGAGACAATTTACAATCTTTTATCTGGTAGATTTCCCCGTATTGTTGGTTATCTTTCCACAGCTTGCATCGTTTACCTGTTTCTCTGTTTTCGCAACATGGTAATCACAAGGATAGGAACACGGCATTGGCTGGCTTTTTAAGCTGAGAATTATGGATATATATAATGACATGGAGATCTCTTTATAGTGATATCAAGGGACTTCTTTTCGCATCAAAAGAAAGTGATGAACGTAGTTATGATTCTTGTTGCTACACGGGGACTCTCCAAAAGCAAGATTTACAAACTGACCCAGGTTAAGATTAATTCCCATGGGAGGTAACCAAACACATCCGCCATGAAATTCTTTGATAAAGATATTATAAGACGCTTGGTTAATGGCGAAACCTTAATCTTATCCGATTATGACTATTTGGATCTGGGAATCAATAAAGCGAGGATTACCCACGAAAAAGGAAGTAAATTTTTTTAAATACATTGCTAATTAGTAGTAGTACTTAATGAGTAAAAAGTATGTGAATAGGTAAAAATTAACTATTGATATAATGAACTGTAGAAACGTTAAATAAATCATGATGATGGAATTGCAAGATGTGTCATTTGTATGAACAAATCTTAGGTTGACTTTTGTCTTCTCGATTGTGTGGTTGCAAAAGAATAGGAACCAATAATTTGATTTGGGATATAATATTTATAGATGGAGTTCATTGGATATTTTAAAAGGCTTACACGGATTAAAGGTTCGGTAATACCAAAAATGAAGAAGGGAGTGTAACAGTTTAAGATTTGTTCAATTTATGAGAAGAAACTGCTTGAGGGTTCAAGGCCGATAGGCAGTGGACTTTCCATAAGGTGAGTATTGTCGCCGTGCGGCTTGATATTCGGATAACTAGAACGGTTGACCCAAGAACAAATAGAGATTGTACAGAATTGCTAGCCAGATATGAAACTAATTTAAGCTTATCGGGAATTATGTTCAGAAAAACGCAATCCGAAAAATTGGAGGATGAAGGTGGCTGCAATTGGCCAGTGAGATACGCGGACATCTTTTATCCTTTAAAGAAAATGATAGGTATGGGGAAAATCCATTATCGCATTTACCGGAGCTTCCCATGGGTTATGGTTGGAACGGGGGAAAGGAGGCAGAAGTCGTCTATTCAGCGACATTTATCGGGAATAAATCCATAGGGAAATCACTTTCAGGAGTCAAGATCATCCTCCACAGCAGAACCACCTTGCCAAAAGAACACCTTGAAGTTTTGTACTGAGTCCGACGAATTGAAGACTGGGCAGGTATGACGAACAAAATCTCAATGAAATTGTTGAAAGTTCTTAAGGAACATGAGGCTTACAGGAAACGCCAGGCCATTGGCTTTGTGCATAGGGATAAGGAAAAACACCACCATGTCCATGTATATGTTAACCGTATCGATTTCAAATGGAATGCCATATAAGGATAGTTTTATAGGAAAACGGAGCAACAGGGCGGCGGAAAATGTGGCAAAACAAATGGGTTCTGACCACGGTTAAAAAGAAGGTAACAGCAGGAAAAACTTGAACCAGATTCAAAATGTAAAGAGGGGAAATAAACGGATACACGGATAAAGGTTATGGATAAGGACAAAGCCAAATAACTTTGACAAGTACATCGACGATATGGCAAAAAAGGTGTGGGGTTATTTCCCAGTATTAAAGCAAAACAACTCCAAGGTTTCGGTTTGAATACAAGGGCATTTATCTAAAGGGGGCGAAGTACATCGCTCCATGTCCATGGGGAACATAGTGGGAAATATTGGGAATGGGATTAAAAATGTTAGCCCAAAAGATGGCTAAGGAAAATACTGTAAAACTACTGGGTTAAGCCGTTGGGCATATCGCAAACTTGGCGGTAACCATTGCCAAGAAGTTGTCACTATTCGCTATTAAGAAATTACAATTGGACTGGGATGGAAATACTCTTAATTATACATGGCAAAACTGGATGAAATTATGGAAGTGCGTTACCCAAGAAATATTCCGGGATTCAACAATTCCATTGGTAAACTGGGGAAAACTATCCACAAAATTTGGAGGCCTTTAAAAATAACAGCGGGACACTTCGCATTTGGAGTTTTCAAACTAAAGGAATTTTAAGGCTGCAAAAGGAGCAACTTGGAATTTTATGATTAAGCGGATGGACAAAGTCTTGAAAAATATAGAAAATCTTAGATGGACCCAAAAATGGGGAATGCCGTTGTTCTACCTTTTCATGATTAATCAAACACCATGGGCATTTGGTATATGGGGCTATATTTCATAAACTATGAACAGGAAAAAGGCTGTTGTTTTAAAGTAAAAAAGGAAAGCGTTGGTTAGGGCAAGGGGCTATTTTGAAAGACCCATCCGATTTCATCTATAAGGGATTTTGAAAAGTGGGCCCAAAAGCAGGATAGTATTTCAAATCGGGAGTAGGGTGCGCCCTTTGGATTTCTCTTTCGCTGTTAGTCTTCCGAACGCTAAAGAATCCAAAAGGATCCATGCGCAAAGTTTAAGAGGTAAGGATTTGGGACAAGTTAACAGCCAAATTCTATAAATACTTTGGAATCATTTAAATAATGCTTTTCAATTTTTCAACTGTTCACTATGTTCTTCAGGGTTTGTTTCCTTCTAGTTTTTGAAGTTTGCAATTTCCATCGCACAGCAGGAAAAAAATTTTTTTTTTCCCCCCAAAAAAAAATTATTTTTAATTTTTAAAAGGGCCCTCCAGTCAGGTGTAGCGTTTTCAAATTTCAATAGGAAAACTTTATCGGTAACAGTTAAACTTTTATGGATGTTTTGTATTAAGTAAATTCCGGGTAGCTTCAAATCAACATACGGTAAATGGTTCACTTGCTCATTCCTTCGACATTTGATTGGCCATAGCGGAACGCTGATCCAATAGGTTTGGGAATAAACATTTCATATATAGGCCTCTGCTTGCTCTGAACAAAAGGAAATCCCTTTTTTATTTTCATTCAGCAAACCCTCAATTTCTAATAGATATTTAACATCGAACCCAATTCCCTCGGGTGCTGACGGTCCAATGCGCGCAGATTTACCTCCCGTTTAGAGTTGGGCCTATAGGGTACACAAGAATCGACAAAACGCATCAAACTCCGTTTGTGCTTTATTACAACAATTCTATTTCTGTTACGATGCCTATTATGCTGCATCGCTTGGCTTACTCCAGTTTTTTATTTGAGTTGATTATTTGGCAATTAAAAGCTTGAGTTCTTTTCTTTATGTGTTATTCGAGCAATTTTGTTATTTATGGTTTTCAATATTGGATTTGATTCTCGAGAGTGCTTCTGAAAATAATGGATTAAGGAAGTTATTCCTATCCTCAACTGGAATATTATGTTAAATCAATTATCCACTGAAAAGTCGAGGCATTTCTCGAAGAAAAGAGATTGATAGCAGACACAGTGAAGAGCAAAGTTATGTTCTTTAGCTACTTCGGGTAGTACGCTTAACAGCAATGAAACTTGGATTATAATAATTCTCCATTGGCTAGTTCAAACTGGGAACAGTCTATTTTATATTTTGGGTCGTAACACCCATTCTTTACATACTTCGTTCACTATCCCAAATTTATTTTATCCATATTTCAGGTTGTGTTACCCAACTATGGTTTGGATTTTTCAGCTAGATACATAACATAGGCGATTTACCTTGATGAGGTACAGTTTTCCAGTAAATCTTGGGACAAGATTTGGGTCTTAGATTGTTTTAATCCCTCCATTAGATGGGTCAACATCTACTAATTTCTTGATGTTTTGGCGCTAAAAATTAGGCACTCTAACATGGCCCTTGCGGCACTGGACACTTTATTGAGGAAGGTTTTTAGTTTACTTCAACAAGGCCATATCAGGGGGTAGAAATGAAGGACTGTATAATCCAATTTTACCACCCCAGTCAATGTGCAAGCACCAGCTGGCAGCCTTTTCTTTGTTGCCACCAAAAAGTGTTACCTATTTTGGTTGGAAAGTTCCAAGTAATGAGATTTACCAAAGATGGATAGGGGCTGTCTTGCCCGCAGGATGAAACATACATCCAGCTGTTTCTTGAAGTGATAGATTGCACCTTCATAACCACCTTATCACCCGAACGTATCATGGCACCGTTCCGATTTGAGGTTAAACCAGTTGCGTTTCGATTAGCGTTTTGTAGATCAAGGCTGGTACCCTTTTTGTTATAAGCCACGATGATAGGTACACGATACCTGTAGGGTGCGTATATTAATTGTGTTATTTTTATTCTTTTTCCGGTACTCATGGTACAATTTATGCTTTTTTTTAAAACCAGTTACAAGTTGCAGTTTAAAATAATTGCTCTTCAGTACTTTTAAGTACTGAAAATTCAATGGGATTTTAAAACTGTTTTCTCGTGCTTGCAATCATTGTTCTAAAGTTATTTAGGTGAAAATAATTTCTACATGACAATAGCTTTAATGTAATAGTTTTTAAAATGTGTCAAACAGATTCTATATTACTTGCTTATTCGGCGCACCGGAAATACTATAAGATTTTAATAAGGGTTCTGCAAATCCTATTTTCAAAAATTGAGTGGAAAACAAAAAATAAGGAAGGCGCAGGGCCTTCACTTATCCATATGTTAATCAGCGTTCATTAGGGATTATCCAAAATTCCTGACTGCGGAACACTATAAATTTCGAAACAGGGAAATCCACGCGCAAAAGTTTATAGGTAAGGACTTTGGGGTAAAATTAAAATGATCCCAGATTGAGAATTGGCTGTATCGAGTTACTGATATACTTATTTGCAATACTGAGACTTGATTTGTGAAGATGTTTTATGTCCCTGCAATTTGTAATAGTGTTAAATTGCAATAAAAAAAGTAACAATAGTTTTCCCATTGTTTCTTTTGCACTCAACTAACTTCAACTTCAAATTTTTAATTGTTGGGCAATATCCCCAAAATATTTTCGGCTTTTTTACTGTATTATGTCAAAAATACGATGGTTACACCAAGAGTTTATAGGAAGGCCTCCTCCTTAAATAGGCCAAAATTATTGGCCAATCAAAAACCCTTCAGGAGCATTAAAAAATGTAGGTACTGGCACACCATGGGTCATAAAAAATCGCTGGCACATGGTCACCCAATAGGCTTTACATTATACAAAGATAGGCCGTTATGGTTCCACGAACACCGTGGCCAATGTTTGATTGCTCCAAGCGAGTAGTAACGCCCAAATTGATGCCGAAATCGGATTTGTGTTAAGGCAAAGCATAACAAACAGCGGTAAGCTTCAAAATAAAGCCCTGTTTCTTAATCTTTTTTTGATCTGTTTTAAAAACGTCTGCAAGAATCAATCGGGCAGGACCTTAAAAGCAGTATTCCCCAGAGGTGAATAGGTGCCGCGACAATGCCTAGTAATGCCAAGATCCCTTCCCAATGCCACCCAACATGTTGAGAAGGGAATATTTCATTGGGCAGCCCCACTGCATTATTGTATATTAGGCCAACATAGCACCGTTGAGCGATTCCACTTTCAAAAAAAGGTCATTGCCGCAGCGGCCCAGATCAAAAGCTACAATACCCTTCGGTTTATTCATTGGTACCATTTTAAAAAATTTTTCTCCTAAAGGGTCTCGCTTTTCTTGCACATCGTGCCGATCAAAAGGGAATTGGGGGTAGCATGAAAACCCGGGAAAATGCCCCACATGCAATGGTCACAAACAGTATGGGGAATAAGGGTGTTTCACTAGGGACTGGTGCGTCAATTCCTCAAATACTTGGTACTATTTCAGGGGATATGATAGCCCCAAAAAATAAGGCAATAAGCGCCCAACAGCCATCAAAGCATGGCCATACCAAAAAGGGGATAGAGCTTGCTTTATCATTTTATCTATTGGGGCAATAGGTGTAGAAAGAACTTATAAATAGACCAGAATATTCCTACCCAAATCCAGGAGGTTCCACATTTCCCTGTCTTCCCACTATGATCTTGGCCGGTCCCATTTAATTAAAAAACGGTGCAACCAAAAATCAATAGATAATGGTGAAGTACCGCATAAAATGCTTCATCTTTGGACAAGGTAAATGCCTACCACTTCACTTTATTCTAAGTCCATTCATGACGACGGACATATTGCCGGAAAAGTAGTCATGAACCGCTCCTTGCAAATATGCGGTCCAACATCGATCCATAGAAAAGGCTGCAGGTTCGAACATAGCACCGGGCGATGGCTCCAAAAAAATGGGCCCCCATCCCGCAATATTCAGAAATTGAAATGAGGAAAAATACGCCATGCAAGGCCAAGGGCATAAAATCTACATATCTTTTTAATACGTATTGCCGGGGTGAGGACGATCCCTTATCTACACCGAAAATTTTTCCACAAACTTTCCGTAAGTGTTAATAACCTAGGATTTAAAAACCAAATATGGAAATTATAAATGATTATCATCCTTGATTTTTTATAACTTTTTTCATTACGCTTTCCTATACTTGATTTCTCTGTGGTAGTTTATTCTCCCAAGGCGGCCTGGGCTTGCAACCGGGACCTGCGCCTCGCCCCATAGCAACAGCATTTTCCGTACTCGTATAGCTGGCATGTGGCAAAAAAATCTTCCCCACTGATACACCTTCCGGCATCATTAATCCGTTTACATCTTTGGTATTAATGCTCTTAATGGAATTTTCATTAAGGCTTGATGGCACCCGTGATTAACATACCCTCCTCCGAATCTCTTTCCAG
>Ga0163217_1038173_pt1 | contig 16245 bp, 24 predicted proteins | sample SynspAceP_FD_185933 | JGI IMG/M metagenome (GOLD analysis project Ga0163217, IMG submission 185933) | Saline lake microbial communities from Ace Lake in Antarctica - Synechococcus sp. Ace-P (PacBio error correction) | ecosystem: Environmental > Aquatic > Non-marine Saline and Alkaline > Saline ... | reverse complement strand
GCATTCAGACGCCGGTGCCGCCCGGGATGCCGATTGCCAGCTTTTTCCACCCAGTTCGTCTACCTTTCCGGAAAAATGATGTAGGCGGTGCAAGAAGCCACGTGGTCGCCGCTGCGGCCATAATGGTACCCGACATCGGATAGCAGATCAGGCCGGCCTCAAAGGTCGCGGCCTTGATCTTGGCGGCCAATCTTGTCGCTGGGCGCAAAACGGTTCCTTGGGTCTCCCGCATCGCGCAACCAGTTTCGACGCGACAAAAGAACCACGGCCCGCGGAGGTCTCCGACATTGGGGGTGGCCAAACCGAGTCCTGCAATACGGCTTTGAGCAACAGGCCCATTCCCGACCTTCGCAGGCAGCCAGCCGCTTCAAGGCATCCCGCCGACAACAGCCAGGCCCCGCGGCGCAAGCGCCGGGTGTCCCATTATAGGTGTTGGCCGTGCTGAAGAAGCCGCTTTGCCATTCCGATCGCCTGTAGATGGGCTGCCCGAAACACAGCATGGCGCCGAGCGGCTGGTAACCACCGCCAAAGCCCTTGGCGAGAGGCAATGATGTCGGGCCTCACACATCCGCTTCGGATGCGAACAGAGGTGCCCGTCCTGCCCATTCCGGCACATCAACTTCACAAGAATGAGAAGAACGCCATAACCGTCGCAGATTCCCGTATCCGTTTGAAAATAGCCCGGCGCAGCGGCACGGCACCGGAGTCGCCCCAACCACCGGTTCGGCCATGAAGGCCATGACAGTTTCCGGTCCGACCCGGAGAATTTCGCGTCTCGAGCGCGTTGGCCGCCACGCAAGCCGTAGGCCTCCGCGCGTTCATTCCGCTTCACGCCAAGCGTAATCATAACAGGGATCGATATGCTCACATACCAGGAGGCAGCCGGCCCAAATTGCGCGCGGCTTTTCCATTCATTGCGCCCTCCGACAAGGCGCCGAGGCGTGTTGCCGTGATAACTGTGCCTGCGGGCGATCAATCTGGAGCGATTGGGCTCACCCTTCTCGACGAAATATTTGCCGGGCGAGCTTGATTGCGGGCTTCAGTCGCTTCCGATCCTCCGGAGACAAAATAGCATCCGGTCGATCCCTCGGGCGCCTTTGAAATCAACAGATCTGCCAAGGCTTCGCCGGCTCGGATTGAAGAAAACCGGTATGACGCGAAGGCGATCTTGTCGAGCTGCGCCTTCACGGCCGGCAATGACGTCCTTTTTCGTCCACCACGTGTCCGAGGCAAGGGACCACCGCCGCACCTCCCGATCGTCGAATATTCTTGCCCGCTTCTGGCTCGAAACAGATAGCTAAGCCCGTTCCCACGGCACGACTGGCGGATGGATCTTGGTATGACGAGAAAAACATGGCTCAGACGTTTCGCTCCCTAGATCGGAATATGGATCATCGCTGATCATCATGAAATTTTGAATATCGAATGACCCAGCGTACCCCAGCGGCCAGCGAAGTTCCATCTGCCGAGGTCCGGGGGCGGTAATGGCTGTTGTAAGAGCGTGCCCCAAATCCGTCGGCGAAGGCTGGAAGAGTAAAGTGCGTGGCGTAAGAAAGCCGAAAGAATTTCTTCTGGGTAATCGCGAGCATTGTCATCCGCTTGCAGCAGATAGCGCTGCACGCTCGGACGGTCGCCGTGAAACCGGCATGCGCAGGCCCATTGACCTTTTCCTGATGATCTGGTCGCAACCGCGGACTGTGATCAGTTCGGTCGATCGGGCCATATAGGCAGTTATATTAGTTCCGCTTTGGCGTTCAGCACCGTGGACATTGTAGCTCATGTGGCTGGGGACGCCGGACAAACACCGCCGCCGCCTGCTCGGTGGTTTCGCCAGGTCTGCAGCACATGCTTAGAATGATCGGCACGCGAACCCGTTCTCCAAAACCACCTTTGCGTCGCCAAAGGTCAGCGAGATCGCCCGCCGGCATCATTTCATTGCCGTCAACAGGCCCCCCAGAGTCCGTCAGAGTTCCGATGACAGTGCGGCCCATGCCAGGGCCCGGTGCGCATGATCAGGACGGTCAAGGCCAGCGGCTGTAGTTCAAGTTTCCGGACCCAGAACCGGCTTCCTTCACCGGTTTCCAGACGCTTGCCGAGCAACCGGACAAATACGGCGGGCGGGATTGTACAGGCTTAGAAAGCGGGCGGCCTCGTCGCCACCGCCGGCAAGTTCGCAAAGTTGTCATAGATAACCAACAGTTCCGGCATGTGAAGCTTGAGCGCGCCTGATAACACTGCCAATAGTCGGGCGGGCTTCCACGCCTTTCGCTGCTCCACCATCGCCATGTAATCCGCAGTACTCGGCAAAAAGCCCGCCCATTTTCGGGCCGGTTCAGCTTCAATCGATTGAAACGCAAGATGTTGCATTTTGACGTCAATGCTCCGGATTTCTAAAGATCTGAAGGCTGGCTCCAGAACACTGGCCCCACGTCTGCTGCCGGCAACGGCTTTGCGGCGAAAGGCGTGCTTGATCCCGTGATCCACTCTTGCGCGGTCGTGAGGACAAATTGTTCGTCAGTGAAACGCCGCCGCGGTGACCAGAATATACCGAGGTCGGCGCCTTCAAGCGTAATCGCCCGGCTTTTTGAAATACGCAGGAAGAAAGCCTCGTTCTCGCTTTCCACCGCGCGCCGGTGATAATCGAACCTCGGGCGATACGACGCGCCCGTCATATGCATCTGTAGATGCGGTTTGTGGCGCCCGTGATGATTATCCACGCTGTCTTCAGTGTCTTGATCACCATCTGGCTCCAGCTGTCGATCATGTCCGGATCCGGCCCAGCGCGAATTCAATTCCGCGAGTCGAGATTGAATTTGACCTTCGAGAAGTCAGCAGATGGGAACAGGAACCAAAGCGGCGGCATCGGCATGGTCGAATGCCGCATGGTTGTCATCGAGACTCGCACCGGTAATAACGCGGGTTGAGTTCGCCGAGGCCAGAAGCTCGCCGTCTTCTTGGTCGATGACGGAAATCCCAACTCGAATAGCCGCTGTAGCCTTCCTTGCGCCGCTGCCTCGTCCGAATTTGAAGGTCAGCTCGCGTGGCTTTTTTGGCGCACTTTCTTCGCGGAATTGCGATTGAGAAAGATTCTCCGTTGCCCACCAAGCCGCCGCGATTACGGTGTAAGCGTCTTTGAAACGCGACAAGCGTCGGGTCATAGCGGGCCGACAATGTACGTTGATGTGTGCAGGCCTCGATTGCCGAACCGCGGCAAATCAATCCGCCTTCGATTGGATCTTTGATTTCACCCTCGCCGATGATTTCATCGGCGTTGACGCGGAAATCGGGCTTCCGTTTGATGAAGAAAGTGGTGTGCCGCTGTCGCAAAGCTGATTGCAGAACCAGATCATGTCCGATTTCCCAGCCTCTTCGCAGGTCTTCGCGCAGGTTCTTCATAGACGTCACCTCCGCGCCAGGCACGTTTGGCAACAGAACGGAACGCCGGTCCTGTTGCCGATCCGCACGGTCTCATCTGTGCTCCATCGAGGTTGCGAAGCTTGGCGCTCGGGAACCAGACGACCCGCTCCGAGCTCATTGGCCAGGCGCTCGGTTTCCTCATCGAACATCAGGAACACGAATTTCGATTGCCGCCGCGGCGCTTGATGAAGTCGATGACTTCCCTTGTGCTGCAAGCAGTAGTTGTTGATTCTTCGAGATCGACTGAACTCGGCATTGCGGCTGTCGGAGGGCAGAACACGTTCGGGTGCCGGCCGTCATTAGGCAGTCGAGATAGCAGATATTATTTGAAGTTCTTGCACCACTCGTCAATGCCGAGCAGCGTTGAAATGGTGCCGAAGCATGAAATAGATCGGTGTCTCAATTGCGGTGAAAGAACCGGCGTATTTCCGACATGTTTTTCAGATTCTTCGCATTCTTATTCCCCTTTTTTTTATGGATTATTGCCAGGAGTCCCGGCGTGTTGGTTCGAGAGCCTCCTGAGTGAACACACACAACCCCAGTCCGGGCCTGTATCCGTGAATTCGCTGACATCGAGGCGCACGCATGAAGGCAAGAAAATTCCCTTGGACACCACCTGCCCGGGCACAGGATCGGACCCCGGCGGATAGCGGAAATGATGAACGAAGCGAGACCACTTCACGTCCGGTCTTCATGACATTCATTAGATGGATCCATCAAGCTCAGATAAATCGGCAGTTCCGGTCATCGTAGCTGAGAAGAAACGCCACCTTGATGTCGCCTTCGAGGTTTCGTTTGTCTGTGCGAACGCAATTTCATGGAACCGGCTGAAATCCGGCAGTTGCGCAGGTCGTTGCATCAGGGTTCTTTGGACGCGCTTTTCGAAACTCAACCGCTCCAATCCGCGATGGCATCGCAGCAGTCGTCGAGATCCTTGGCAATCTCCACCAGCACCTCGATCAGATAGCACGGAAGACCGGGTTGGGTCCCGATATTGTGTCATGAACAGACCGTGTGGGCGTGAGGTCTTTGTTGATCTGAATGCCGTTTTGTCCATTCAGGATCTGCGCGTAAACGTTGAAGGTATCCCCATTCCAGCCGGTCCGCCAAACGACGAGCGTCACGCGGGTGGCGTTCGAGAACGCATTCGTCCTTCTCCAGCAGTTCCAGATATCGTCCAGCCCTGGATCGAATCATAATAACTCGTCAACACCCGCTTTCGCGGTGAGCCTCGGAATCATATCCCTGCAGTCAGCACCTTGAAAATATTCTGCAGAATAGGCATGGGTCGAATCCGCCGGCGCATTGACATGGCTGCTCGACCTGGCGCTGCACGAATTCGAAAACCTTCCAGTTCCACCTGCCGGCGCCCGACGTCCAGCGAGCGATGATTCTGGTAATTCGCGAGGTGATGTTGTGCGTCAGGTAGGCTTCGTGGGAAGCTCTGCTCCACCTCGCCCTTGAAAGTCCTGGTCGGTTGACAATGATCATCGACCCTGACGCAAGCGAGGTCGCTCTTGTGTGTCGGATGGGCTCGAATAGACCCGGATCCGTGAATGGGCGCGGCAGCAGGCCGCGTCTTGAGCAGGTCTCGTCGTCTGCATCCTTTGAGCTTGCCTGGCTGTTTTTCGTAGAGCTTGGCATATTGCGGGCGTACGAAACTTCTCCCGCAATGTCTTGTGGCGGCATTCATACCCGTGCGCTGCGATACGTCGGGCCAAACCGGGCGAAGGCCGAAAAACATGCTTCATCCCAGAGGAAAAAAACCAGATCCGGCTGATGCCAGACACTCCTCCATCACCCGCTTCGACATTTAGACAATCCCGTCAAACGTACAGTTGGTCAGCAGCAGCATTCTGACGCCGGTCGAAGCTTGCCGGCCGCCATTTCAGTTTCAGGCAGCTGTGCTTGAATTCTTAGCGAACAGCCGCCGTACATCGAGTATTCATGGAGCGATAAAACTGTCGAGATAGACCACCTTGGCGCAGCCAGCACCATTCCGTAGTGCGTGCGACTTGTGGGCCAATCGCGGTCGACCAGCCACGATATTCATTCCGGCCGCACCAGCGCCTGGACTTACAATCTTGTTGCAGGTTCGGACGTGGCCATTGGTGGAAAGAACGTCTTGCTTGCGCCAAAGGCACGTGCCGCAAGTTCCTGTTGCTTCCTTGTCGGGCCAGCGCTCAAGCAGGCTATCGAGACGCCCGCTGGTGGCCGAGGTCTCGGCCATGAAAGATGTTTTGGCCGTAAAAAGCCGCCATGTCCTGATCCATGTGAGACGCCGGAAATCACTTGCGCGGCTGATCGGCATGGCGTGGAAAAACGCCGGTAGGCTGTTTCGAGTATTCCTTCAGGCCAGTGAAGAACGCGTCTTGTAGCGCGCCTGAACACCGCGAAGATTGTTGAGGTGCAACTCCATGAAGTCTTCCTGATTGTAGAAGACACCGGCGACAATAACCGAAGATCCAGGCCCGGCAATCGCTTCGACTGAACCGGTCGGCGTAACAAGGTAGGCGCGAGTTTCCGGACGACCTTTGCAATCAGACGACAGAGTTCCGGACCATTAGTCCTCTGGCGCGATTTTCCTCGATTTCATCGTACGCCGCCCGCGTTCAGATAACGGTCAGGATCGGCAACTCGACTTGGATTCGAGTTTCAAACCCGGCGGACGATGATGCCTGGATATTGTGGTTGAACAGAACGCCGATCAACGCATCCTAAGACTTGGAACAACAACGGGATTCATAGGTAAAACGCACATCCGCGCGCCGCAATAGACTTGAAGGCTATGCTTCTTGCAGCCAGCGCTCCTGATGACTTCGTTGAGATCAATCAAACGATCATCACCTCGAAGTTAAGGCTTGGTTAGCGCCCTTGCCCCGGCGACAGACGGCCTCATCTTCATTTTCGTCGGCATCCAACAACATCGCCGGTCAGCGGGATGTGGCGCGGCGATAGAACCATTGCGTCAGCCCCTGGTAACGCGGCGAACGCTGAACGCCGGCATCATCACGTTTCCATCTCATACTGACGTTGAGATGGGCGGATGCCGAACGCCTGGGAAAGCCAGTAGCTTCAATAGCGGACAGCGATTCGAAGAGCTCGGCAATCTTGCCCGCGTTGCCGTTGCGCCTGCCGCATTGGCTCTCGTCAAGAAAATTCAACGCTGTCGCGATAACGCCACTCCATCGGTCAGTCCGAAGTTTTGAACTGCAGAGTTAGTAGTCGCTCATGATTGATCAAATTTATCCTTTTGGTTTCCCCAGTAGCCTGCCGTAGATCTCCGTTTTATGGCTTTTTAATCTCGCATGAATTTAGCCCTGGCACCGTCTTGCCTGCTGCAAGCGGCACCACCTGCTTCCCGGGGCGGCCCGATCCCACCAACGGAAGCCGCGGGACGCTTGCCGGTACGGCATTGCGGCAATCCGGCGAGTGATGAGCCTTGGCCCGGAAGTTTCGAGTTTTGCCCAGACCGTGCCAAATAAGGCGTCACGCCGCTGGCCCGGTTATAGACAGGAAAAAATCTACGGCAAAACGATCACGGGAAACTCTTGAGCAACCTGACCCAGCCCCATGAATCCGGTTTCCCGCTGGCGGCGGACCTGGTCGAGGTCGATTTTCGACGGGGAACAATATCCTCTCCCGCCATGATCGATGCAGGATCGTCGCCGAGGGCGAAACCACACAGGACTGACCTATGCCGCCAGAGCCCCAGCCGTTTTGATATCAAAGACATGCACTGGAGAATGCGCAGCGGTCGCTTGCGCAATCGCAATCTCGGATCGATCGATCGAGGGGTACCGGTCAGCACCGGATGAAATGAGAACTTCGACCACCCATTTGCTGTCAAGGTGACGCGTCGTTTACCGGGAACCAGATATTCGTAGCAGATCGAGAGGCCAAAAACCGCGACACCGGCCACATCGAAGACACAGAATTCAAGTTCCGCCTGCAATTCCTGCCTCATAGGGCAGGAAAGGAAACATCTTGCGGTAGTGGGAAACGATTACACCTTCCGGATGATGACCGTGGAAGGTGTTGTAGATTCAGGCCGTCGGCAGGCCTGTTTCGAACATCGACCGGGAATCACCCAGACATTGAACGCCGCGCCGCAGCCTGGAGCGCTCGATCGTTTCATTGAGAGAAGCGGTTGCGCAAAAATCGCCGACAGCGCCCAAATGGCGATAGCTCGCTGAACACCACCATTTGCGTCCAGGGAAAACCGGGCCATCACCACGTCGAGCTTGTGCAGCATGAACATCCACATTGGACTTTCAAACTGCTTGACGTGCATTCTGTATGCCGGCGATTGCGAAAGGTGTCATATAAGGCGAACTCCGTGGTTCAAATGAGAGTCCAGCATTCAACACGACGCAAATCTGGCAAGAAGTAGTGTCTAGCACGAACAAACCAAGAAACCGATACGGCGGCGAAAACGCCCGCACGACACGGTACGGCCTGCGAAGCCCCACCAAGAAAAATTCCCCGAACGGTCCGCGCGAATGACTGGCCATGACGACCAGATCCGTCGCGAGGGTGCGATGCTTTCAGGATCTCCGCATGCACCCCCCGTGGGCGACATTGAACGCGGTAGCGCGACGCACCGGATCTCCACTGTCTCAGCCGATTTTAGTGACCTCGGGCTCTTGCGTTTTCAAAGCGCCGTGCGCTTCAAAATCCTTCGGGCAGGTACCGCGACCAGCGCGGTCGGAACTTGCGAACCACGCCCAGAACGTGCACCACGCCCCCGCTGGATTGCTCAGCGCCACGCGCCTGGGGAAGCGCCAGTTCCAGGATGTTTGTGAGCAAGCGTCAATCAGTGACAAGGATAGTTTGTACATGAGTTTCTCCTCGTTCTGTTATTGCCGCTGCGGTTGAAACAGGAAGCGGTTGAGCGGCGCCGCTGCATCATCACAACGGAAATCCCAGCAGCAGCGGCTGGAATGAACATCCCCAGTATTTTGCTGTGCACTGTCGACAGGCTTGAGAAACACCGCAGTACCTGCTATCCCCCAATCGAGCCCTGCCGATGACGCAGGCCGATCGAAACGCACATACGTCGATGAACATCTTGGTCTCCATTCCTGGCGGAAAAGCCAGGCCGGCATTGGCGAGTTTTTCTTCGCCCGTCGCGCCCTCGGGCGATCGGGCAGCAGCGCCACAAACTCGATTGGATCGCCAAGATCATTGACGCCGGCAAACCCGCACCCGCAAGGATCGCCCACTTGGAGTTTCTGCCGCGGTTCGTGATTTCAGCGGATCTTTTTCCAGATTACGAGGAAGATCATGTCCATGAAATAACCCGGACGAACAGTGTGAAGGCCACCAGCAGCAGAATTACGGGTTTCAGTGAAACGCGTTGCGGACAAGAAACCCATCCTTGGGTTGCTGCGGCGAACAACAACATCGCCACGGTGGCCTATACAGAAGACGAAAATGCCTTGGATCCCAGGTCCACATCGTATCAACAAAAGTCGGGGGATGTTTGAAGATGAACAGGAAACGGGCCAAAGCGGCAGTTCGCAGCTGTAGAGAAGGCAATCACACCCGGTCTTGATCGGAATCACCGCCCGATACCGGCCGCCGCGGCGAAGCTCGCCAAGCCCGACCGGTGGTGTCACGTCGGGCCATGATGCCGAAAGGTTAGAAACACAAACAGATGAACAGCGATCAAGGCACATCAGGCCATTCGCTTGACCCAGCGTGACGATCACCGGCCGCAGCAGAGCCGACAACCACGATAGTAGTGGCGGTTTGTCGCAGGACCCATCCCCAATATCAGCGACAGATCGCGGTGAGGAAAAGAATACCCATGATATGGCGCCGAGAGGACCTCGACGACATCTGCAGCGTAAGATCCCGACGCCCGTCGCTTACCTTTTCCGACGATGAGCCGCCGTTGCAGTGGCAATTGCCGATGCCGATCATGTTGCGGCACCGATCACCAGGACCGTCGATCAGGGTTCTTTCCACCTGACGCAAAGGCGGTTCGACTTCGCTGTTTCCGCGGACATTGGCCATTCAACGGCCCGTTGGGTCGAAAATGAAACCATATAAGAGGTCGCCCAGAATGCCGACAAGACCGCGGCGCAGGACGATCCCACCATCAGTGCCCAGACAAAGCACGACAACCGGAAGGATGTAATGCAGGCCTGAACGGAAACCGTCGGTCCCGGGCAAGGCAACTTGGTTGACCGCAGCATTCGGGATCATCCAGTTCAAGCGGCGGGCCTTCTTTGGAAGCAACGCGCACCAGAGCGACCGTAATTTCGGCGGAGATCAAGCACAAGACGATATAGGGTGCAGCGACCGGGAATGCGGACGCAAGCAACCCATGCCGTAAATAGACCGCAAACGGGGACAGCGGCGCAGATAGCAGCGATGGTGAAGGCGATGCCCGATCAGACGCTGCACGATGGGCTTGGGATGTAGGCCACGAGGGCAACCCCTCCATGCCCGCCTTTCATAGCTTCGAGGTGGCACGATATAGACCAGCGCGATGTAGGGAAATCACGGCTGGAAGAAATTGCATGCTGTGACGACATCGAAATAGGGGATGCCGAGCATACTCTACCATCAGGGAAAGCCGCAAGCCCCCATGACAGGTTGGCATGATCTGACCATTGACGGATGAGGCGGCGGACCTCAACCGCACCGGCTTTCTCCGCAGAGAATCCGACCCTTCTTCATCAACGGGTGGTGAATTGTGCCCCTCGTCACCACATTGGCGATGAAAGAGCCAGAGATCAGGCCGGTCATGGGCGGATGAGACGACTGCGCTTTGCCGGCCACCGCGCATGTGACCCATCAGACTGAAAAGCCACCTGGATGAAATAGTTGCCAGCGGCCGGCGCGATCAGCAGGCGAGCAAACAGGACGAACAGGAAAACACGAACGAGGTCAGACGCCAGCGCGATGCGAAGACACCTTCGGGTCGTGATCCAACTGGTGTGTTGACGATCTCGGGGACCAGGTTATTGCCCTTGTGGGCGATAATGGACGCATGTATGGCCCGAGCACGTGTAGGGCCAGAAACACCGAGGCAACGATCATCAGGCAGCGCCCAGCGACCGGCGGGTTGCTTCCAGCAGCAACAGAATTTCCGATCACCGCGACCACAAAATCCTGGTTGATTCGGCGCGGCCAACACGGCTCGAGATGTCACGATAGAAGAAGTAGAGATAGAGTGCGCGCCATGGCGCCGACGGCAGCCATGCCCACTCCCGGGTGGAATCCGCGTCTTTGTAGGAGCCGAGATAGAACCGCGCCGGAAGCATCGACGCGCCACCAGCGCAATCCACCACACCGCGTGCCATCTTTCGAGGAACATCATGAACAGGGCTGCAAAGGATCAGCGGTACCGCCATTCCGAGCCCGAGTTGAAACTTGTCCGCGTCTGCGGAAAACGCCAGCAAACGCAAGAAAAATGGGCAAACGCCAAATGAATGGAGCGGGCCTTCGTGTCATTGAAGACGCCAAAATCCGATCACGAAAGGGAATGGAGACGCAAACCAAAGAGGCTGAAACAGCGACCAGAACAGGGCGACCAGCATGATGAACTTGCCGACGGCACCGGTTGTCCTCGCAAACCACCGGTATCAGGGAACGATGCGACAAGCCATCAAGTTCCGATTGAACAGTCGTGCTTTGTTGCACCTTCGGCTGTCTGCGTGTTGTTTTGGCTCTGCCATTAAAATCCCCCTTTGCCGCCGATTCGGGCCGCGGTCACCTGTTCCGCATCTGAACTTGAACTGTTCGGCAAGGGCGCACGGTTGTCTTGCGCCCTTGCGAATTCAGGTGGGCTAAACCCGATGCGGTCAGCCAGGATTTGAATTACATCCAACCGCGTTCCTGAGTACTTCCACGGCACCGGGATGCAGCGGAGCTGACAGACCGGCCAGAGATCATTGTCCTCTTCCTTAGAGTTGGCAAACGCCGGGTGCCAGGCCCTGAGCGGTCGAAATGTCAAACACGGGCTTGACGACCTGATAGACAAACATCGTCGTCAACATCTGCCAGAAGTCACAAACGTAGCCTTACCCCGAAGGTGTCGACCATCGTCCGAAGTTTTTCCGGATAATGCCGCGGAATGGTTGCCTTGGCGTAGAAGGCAATTGTCCGGCGACCAGTTTGTCGATGGCATTCCCCGGGACGGACCCAACTTGGCTTTCGACAGTCGAGGTTGCTTCCTGAATCGAGCCGTTGGGGTGCCCGACCGTGTAATGATCGCATTCACCTTGTTGTCGCCCAGCTCGCCTCGGCCTGGTTTCTGCCGGCTTCAGCTCGTGAGGCAAATGCGAGAAATCAGCCATCGTCCAGCCTTGGCGCCAAGTACGACCTCCATGGTCGGCGAGTGCCGGAGCCCGGGTTGCCAACATCACGCGCCTTGCCCTTGAGATCATCAAAGTTTGCAGATCCCCGTATCGCACGGCGATAACGTGAATGTCGCGTGGACCGAAAAACACCCGCGCGAAAGCTTCTCGACCTTGTTGCCCTCAAACTTCGAGGTGCCGTTGTAGCATGATATTGCCAATTCGGACTTGGGCCACGCCCATGTCCATGTCGCCAGCGGCTATGGCGTGATTTGGCCGATCGAGCCACCCTCGACGGCGCCGGGTGCATTTGCAGATTGTGCTCGCAGAGTGACCGCATGACGAGGCTGGCAGATCACTGCCCAACCACATATAGACGCCAGTCTGACCACCTGTTTCCGATGGTGATGAAACTTGCTTCGCAGGCCGAGCGAAATGGGCCAAAAACGCCATCGCGCCTGCGACAATAAGATTCTGAACATGCTTCATGTTTCTTCCCCTTATTAAACAAGACAACTCTCGCCATCCGGCTCCCAATCGCCAATGCTGGCGTTCAGCCTTTCCGGCGCATTTCAAATTTGTCCAACCTCTCGTAGGTGCTCTCCCATTTCGACCCCTGGCGGCGATGTGAAGGAGGCCCGTTGCTGATCCGCCCGCCATTGTCGCTTTAGTGGGTGAAGTATTACCGGCAACGTGACGGGAAAATTCTTTCCAAAGGTTGGGCGATTCAAATGGCTGCTCCCGCCACTCATGTCATGAACAAAACCCTGTTTCTGCTCGTTGAGAGAGTAGCCCTTTATTAATTCTACATCAAGTGTAATGGTGTTAAATATACGCAACCCTTGTGAAATAAACCTGCATGAATTGAATTGGGCCATGGGCCACGCTTGGCTGCACTATTTGGAGGATCGTTCATTCATCCGGAAATGGAAAACTGGAATTTGGACATCGGGCAGCGCTTGAAGTCTGTCGGATTTGAAGAGGACGAATGTTCTCAACGGAACTGGCCCGCAAATCTGCGGTAACTAACGGAATGGATTCCACAAATCGAGGGGCAATAACAGCAGCCCGAGTGTCTCGTCGCTCAAGCCGAATTCTTGATGCAATTCCCATGAGCATGTCAGAGTTTTCGCCGATGAAACGGACAAGGCAAAGCAGGTGTTTTTTCGTTCTGAATGAACTGCTGTGAACTCAAGCCCAAGCGCCGTCTTTGCAAAAACGGAGGCAACGAACACAGTCTCTCCTTGCGCCAGGTGGGAAATAACCGAAATTCGGCCATTAGATGCTTTACGAGCGTCTATGCGCCTGGAAGCAAAACCACCGCGCGGATGAACTTTATCACCAACAACGGAGAAGAGGCCAGGGATTGTCATTTCAGGCAAAATAGAATCACCGTAGGCGAAACAGACTGCAGTTCTTGCCCGGGGATGCCTATTCGTTTGAAGCCGGACACCGCCACCGTTTTCACAATAGCGCGACGAACGAGTGCATTATCGTCAGCGCCTGCCACGCCACCTTCATTTTTAAAATTTTTCCTCTCATGGATGGGAATTGCTTGAGCAACAGACACTGAAATCCGAAAATCCACAGTCAAACGTGCGCCGCTGCTGCTATCATGGTCGCTCCGAATGGTTGCCCGCCTTCAAAAAAGACGATTCATCCAGCTTTGCCGTAAACCGTTGCGGAGATGTCTCGACAGCTCTTTGTCCTGTGCGCGGGGCAGGTGCGGATGGAATTCACGCCTCATGTCCGTGATAGGGAGGGCAATCAACACGCTTGATGAGGCTCTACCGGGAACTTTTCTTCGCGGAATGGCGCAGTTGTTCCCGATATGCAGCATCAGATCACCACGGAAAGCGGTTTGGACGATACAGTCCTTGAGTGAGGCAATGCGGCTTGTCCAAGCTGTTCGCCCCGGCTCCTGGTGTCAATTCTCGTTGGCGGAAATGACATCCGAAGGCTGTACCAGCCAGATCGAAAGTTTTTATCGGTGTGCGATGAGAGTGAAATCGCGGGTTCAGCACATCCTGTATTCCCCGATTGATCTGGTTCAGGTTGATAAAGCTATGTTCTCAAGGAAAAAATTCCGCTCAGAAGCTGCAAATGCTTTTGTCCTTGGCCGGTACGGGCCACGCCGTTCCAGCGAAACCTGAAGCCAGTTGCCGGTTCCTGCAATTCTGCCGCAATTTTGCTGTTGGAAGGCCTTGATTGGCTGTTTGCGCCATTGGGCGGCAGTGAGGACGCTTGCCTCAGGGCTGCGAGCGCCTGCGAGGGAAAATCCGCATAGGATTGAGAAACAACACCATCAATGAAGACGCAGCATTGCCCGCGATAAAACGCTGACCGTGTTCTGCAGCTTTATCTCAAGCCGGATCATCACGTTATCGGGCGTTTTGAATAGATGGATTGACGCCTGGCTTGCAACCCAAACCATTTGAGAATGCTGCCAGCGTAAACCACTGCTGGAAGCTCCCATTCCCTCCGCAAAAAACCGTCAGGATTTTTTGCACGTTGGCTTTTCGTATTCAAGAACGCATTACCAGCGAACTGTGAAGTTTCTCGAAGGTGATCCTTGTCCAAAAGGGGACGTTAAGCCCGCGGGCCTTCCGCCTTGGGCCCCGGGTCAAACACATGATGCGCTTGCTGCCAGATCCTGCGGCGATGCCCAGCGAGCGGTAAATGGTGATCTTGCTCGGGGCTGCTGCGGCCGGGGATGTCGCCCGTCAGCGGGCACGATTTTCGCCTTGCAGTGTTCAGCGCTGAAATGTGCCGGCCTTGATCATGTCGAACAATCTCGCCCGCCTGGACCGGACAGGGTTGAAGGCAGGTAACTCTACCCAATATCGCCAAGTATGGACCACTGGTCATCCGACTTCCGCATGGTGGGGATCGAGAACGGACGATATGACATGTGCGCCTTGGCGACCCAATCGCCCTTGGAACGATGGAGGTGGCGAGCAGTGACGCGTGCAAACAATAATCGGCCCCGGCATTGCAGCCTCAATTGGTCGATGGGGCCGTGGCTGATGGTCGGAGATTCGGGTAGCGCTCCGCTGCACCGGTGCGGCGAAGGCGGCGGTCCTTGTTCGGCGAGCGCCCGGCGATAGGTCAAGCGGCGATCTGCGGCACGCACATCATGGCATCGAGGTGATGCTGCGGGCCTGTTTTCGCCGGGTGCGACAATCGCCAGATGAGAGGCGGATTGGACGCGCCAATGCGCGGTTGGCGACCGCGCTCGCGGCTGCGGTTCTGATAGCAGTCAAAAAGACTCGCATCCATCACGCGCATTGGGCGCCAACCGGTTTCAGACTCGAACAGCACCCATGGGCGCCGCGATGCGGAAGACAGGCCACGCGCCGGATTATCGCGAAAACAGGCTTGATCATCTTTGACGCCCCGAAAAACAGGCCGGATCGGCGATTGCGCCAGGCATCACCCCCATCTTGTTGTTTCGCCCACCGGTATGGGCCGAAGCGCAAGGGGCAGCGTGGCAGTGCGCGCGAGACCTGTTTCATCCGTAGCCTCGACGCTTCAATGGGCCTCGTTGCATCGCAGCAGATCCAGCGACGTCGTCCCATGGCTGAGAATGATCATAGGCGCGCGTCTTCCCCCGGTGCCCCCAATCGGTGCCGGTCAGGTCAGATCCATCACCTGTTCGAGCAGGGCCGGTATAATCATTCGGTCGTGCCACATAGGAAAGCCCGCCGGACAAAAGCGGTTAGGCACAAACGGTTGACCCGTCGCGCACGGCAGCGCCGCATCCTCGGCCGGGGATCAAGCGGATTCGTCATCGCTTCGATGTCACGATGTCTGTACGGGGCAGGGAGACGGCTGGGAAGGCCGGCGCAGTTTTTAGCGTTCAGACGGTTTGCGCAATTCGGCTTCGGGAATGCGGTCCGTTGAACTTCGGGCCATTCAACAGGCGCACCAGATTCCGCCTGCTCGGGAATGGCGGCGCCCATCCGCCCAGGCCCTGCTGGCAAAAGCCCACGCGCAGATTCAGCAATTGGCGCGTTCATTCAGATCCAAGCGCATAGGGCATCGCTGATCCAGCCCCTGAACCGAACACAGCGTTGTTAGCCCCCGAATCAGTTTTGTTTAAACCGTTTCGGGCGCGGTTCCGCTTGCGAGGTATTGTTGCCCCAGATAACCGCGGAGCGGAAACGATCCCCAGGAAACTGTTGCACGGTCGACGGCCCAAGCGGTTCCAGCCAGCGGGCAACGAGGGTCCGGCCGCTCCAGTCCGGCGGGACGGGCCGCCAAGGAGTTTTGGATAGGGTTTACAAAGGGCCAAAAAATGCGCCCCCAAACCCGCGGGTCCTTAAGTGGCCAGTTTTGAAATTCCTTTGGCTGCCAAGGGAAGGATTTATCCCCGCCACCCGCCCCCAAAAAAAAAAAAAGCCCGTTGGGGCCCCGGGGGGGGGGGGATGTCCCCCCAACAAAGCAAAAGGGGGGGGGGGAAAAAACCGGGGGCCGGGGGCCGCCGGGGAAACCGGTCGCCCACAATCTCTCCCTT